>Ga0209163_1000065_pt1 | contig 255239 bp, 240 predicted proteins | sample MTBAKSrepl2MetaG_FD_187457 | JGI IMG/M metagenome (GOLD analysis project Ga0209163, IMG submission 187457) | Enrichment culture microbial communities om Arthur Kill intertidal strait, New Jersey, USA, that are MTBE-degrading - MTBE-AKS2 (Arthur... | ecosystem: Environmental > Aquatic > Marine...
CGCTGTCTTATGCAATGGGTTTTAATCACCTCCACCCTTACCCTCCCCCGTCAAGGGGGAGGGAATTAGATTGTTATTCCCCGTCAAGCAGGCTGTCCGACAATGTAGCCGCAGGCTCGAGCCCTGTGGAATGTCATTATAATTATTCAACAGGGTAGCCTGCGTACATAGAGCGCAACTTAAAAGTTGCGGCTACAATATAGTGCTATGTGACTTTGAAATTTTATAATTGTCGGACAGCCGTCAAGGGGGAGGGTAACTGTTTATTAATTATTCTCCACACAGTTTCCGGAAGAACCTAATATTATAGAATAACATCGTATTTTTATCGCAATACATGAAAATATTCAATGCTCTTTTATGAATTCATAAAATCTGGTATAAAATGATATTATAATCTGATTCAAAATACCGTGGAAAATATTATAGTATGAATGAAAATAAGCAGACGGTAGAATTAAAAAACAAGGTTGCCGAGCTTAAACAACGTTTAAATCAGATCTACGCTCAGTATTTTACTGATTCCAGCAAGAGTAGAGTTTTTGAAACTGAGTTTTCCCTCTATCTGAAAGCATGTGAACATCCAAGAAAAGAAATAACCGAGAGTCTCAAACTACAGTATGATATCACAAAAATAGGATTATTTATTCTGATTGGGGCATCTGCTGTAACTTTTTATTTGTTTAAAGTATATATTCTTTTTGGCACGTTGATCCTTCTGGGATTCGGATTTTGTGTCTGTGGTTTCATGTATCTACTCTTATCTGCTGAAATAAAAATAGCAAGGGCATCGGATTTTTGTGCAGAATTGGAAACGTATTTTCAGCGTTATAGATGGTCAACTGAGCTGAAGGAGAGTTTGAATTTGCCAGACACCCCGTTATGGAGTAACTATATCCAGGAATGGAATAAAGATTTATTCGATGAAGGACACTTTGAAAAAAAAGCCCTTTATGCTCCCTTTCGTATCATTATGACTCTTGTCGATTTCCTGGCTCTGGTCTATGTAATTCAGTCATTTATTATATTTAAAGAACATACTATAAATTTCAGCATTTTTTTAGCATGTCTCATATTATGGGTCATAGCTGTCATTCTGCAAATTCTCCTTATCAATTCAATTCTGAATAAAATCGACATACGTTTGCGGTGGATTGGAAAAAAACGACCAAAGGAAATAAAAAAGCAAGAAATAAATTGGAACCCTCACACCTGGATAAATATACTCAGACTTTTTCTGCTTCTGGATTTAATCTTTCCCAAACAAACAGTAAAAGAGGAGTAACGGTTCTGATGATAACACACATCGGGAAAAACAATTGTGCCGGTTATAAGAAAGAATACCGTTTATTCGAAATGTGGATTGTCAGATCTACTCAAAATGATGAATAAGATATCTCTAACCACGAGAAACAGCACAAACTTTTATTTAAAATATGCTGAAAAATAGATCTCCGTCTCCTTGAGGGTTTCCTCTGCCTGTAGCGGTATGATGATAGCAAAGCAGTCAAGATTGACAAGGGCATTTATCTGTGCATCCTTGCTTGCAGCGTCAGTAAGTCTCTGCGAGAAATCCTTGTTTACCTGACTTACTTCATTATATATTTTTTTAAATCCTTCCAAACTCAGGTCAAATGTCTGTCCCTTCTGTCCTAAAAAGAACTGTGCCACGAAATACATTGATGACATCCTGAATACTGTTTCTGTGAGTGTTGCGAAGGGGAGATGAAATCTTACCATTGGCTTGAGGTACTCCATAACCGGACACCCGCTTGTTACCATGATAATCCCGAGAAGGGCACTCAACCCCTCCTGGAGAGACGTCTCTTTAGAATATTCTCTTTCCTCTGTAAGAACGTTCACACTGACATCCTCATATGAATAATTTTCTTTAAATGCTTCGTTAATCTTTACAAGATTAAGGGCAATAGGGCAATATCTGTTTAGCCCCTCATCAAGCGTACATACACTGCACTTGTTATAATTGAGTTCGGCCCACACAGGAGGCGCAGGGACATTCTCCGTAATCAAACGCAGGGTTTCCCGATCAAGCATTATTATAAATTTGTTGATAAAACCATTTTGAAATCTGAATGAGTAGACAATCTTCAAGTAATCCGCAATTTTATTACTTTCATTCATAACAGTTACTATATCACGTTACCTATAACTGTCAAGTCAGGGGCATCTATAATAGATCTCTGTTTCCCCCCTGACTATCAATATAGCCGGTAATCATTCGATCTGGAGAGACATTGATGTTCCACGTGGAACATTCAGAATATGAAATCTGGCTGATTTGAAGACAAAAATACTGTTCCACGTGGAACAATAAAAGCACTCCTTGTGGCAAGAAAAGCTGTCCGACAATTATAAAACAATGACGCATTGCATCAATTTGTTTATTGTAGCTACAACTTCAAGGTTGCGCACCACATACGGGGCTACTATTGTCTGACTGCCCGTAAGATACCGGTAATACTCTTGCTATGCACTGAAAAATTTCTTTTTTTTCGTAATTATCTCTTGACAATTCAATAACATTTACTGTATCATTTTCAGCTCAAGACCATCGATAGAAGGGGGGTAGAGAATTGTATGCGTTAGGGACCCATTTATTGGTAGAATTGAAGGATTGCAATCCCGATATTCTGAAAGACCTTGAGAAGGTCAGAAGTGCATTAGTATCTGCAGCAAAAAAAGCTAAAGCAACCGTAATAGACCTTTCCTTCCGCGAATTTCAACCTTTTGGCATCAGTGGTTTCGTAGTTATTGCAGAATCGCATCTCTCCATCCACACGTGGCCTGAGTATGGCTATGCGGCTGTAGACATCTTCACCTGTGGAGATTTTATAAAAGCTGAAGTGGCTGCTTCTCATATTATTAAGCAACTTGAAAGTAAAAATCCTTCTATTGTAGAAATGAAAAGGGGGATACTTTCACATAAAAATGAGAAACTACCACATAAGGTTACTTTACGCTCTACATCTTTTTCTGAAGAATTTCAAGTAATGAGCAGATAAAATTACAGCTGGATCTATCTGTCTTTAACGCGGTTTGTCAGAGCTGCAATCCCGGGTAGTTCTTTTCCTTCAAGCAATTGAAGTGCTGCTCCTCCACCTGTCGATATGAACGATATCGTGTCCGATACACCTGCCCTGTGTACTGCAAGATCTGTGTCGCCTCCACCGACAATGGTGAGTGCATATGCATCCGCAACAGCATGGGCAATAGCAAATGTGCCTCTTGAAAAAGCATCTATTTCAAAAACTCCCATGGGCCCGTTCCACAGAATAGTCTTTGCGTCCTGAATCGCCTCTGAAAACAGCTTGGCAGAAGCAGGACCGATATCGAGTGCATCCCAGTCTTTAGGTATTTCAAGTGTTGTTACGATCTTTGTCTCTGTACCCTGATCAATGCCTTGTGAAATAACACAATCAACAGGGAGGTAAAATTTAATGCCTGCCCCCTGTAATTTCTTCCTTATCCTTTGCGCTGTGCCCAGCATGTCTTCTTCAACATGAGAATTGCCTACCTCATAACCCATCGCCTTGATAAAAGTAAACGCCATGCCACCACCGATAATAACCTTATCAACCTTTCCGACAAGATTTTCCAGAACACCGATCTTACCGGAAACCTTTGAACCACCAAGAATCGCTACAAAAGGTCTCACGGGATTATTTATCGCACCTTTCAGATATTCTATCTCTTTCTTCAAGAGAAACCCTGCAACAGATGGAAGAAATTTCGTTATACCGACAAGTGAAGCATGAACCCTATGTGCTGTCCCGAATGCATCATTGACATACACATCAGCAAGCCTTGATAAGGCACGTGCAAATTCCTCATCATTTTTCTCCTCACCGGGATGGAATCTAAGGTTTTCAAGCAGGAGTACATCCCCGCTTCTCATTCTTTTTACAAGGTCTTCAGCCCCCTTTCCAATACAGTCAGGGGCAAAAATAACTTCTTTGTTAAGAAGCCTTTGAAGCCGTTTTGCAACAGGTGCAAGACTGAACTGTGGGCTTGCCTGTCCTTTCGGCCTTCCGAGATGTGACGAGATTATAATCTTCGCTCCTTCATCAATTGCATAATTTATTGTTGGAAGGGTTGAACGGATCCTTCTGTCATCAGTAACCTTCAGGTTATCATCAAAAGGCACGTTAAAATCAGCCCGAATGAATACTCTTTTTCCTTTGATATCAATATCTTCAATGGTAAGTTTATTGAATATATCTTTTATTGAAGCTGGCCTTCGCTTCGTTTTGCTTGTCATGATAATTAGACTCTCTTTTTAATATACAGGATAAGATCCCTGAGCCGACAGCTATATCCCCATTCATTGTCATACCAGGAAAGAACTTTTGCCATTCTTCCTTCGAGTACCATGGTCAGTGGTGCATCAACAATGGAAGAATGCTCGTTGCCGTTGAGGTCACATGAGACAACAGGCTCTTCTGAGTACTGCATGATTCCCTTTAAATGTCCTTCTGAAGCCTTTTTCAAAGCAGCATTGACCTCCTCTACAGCAACTTTTTTCCCGAGTTCTGCGACAAGATCGACAATTGATACATTTGGGGTCGGCACCCTGATAGCCATACCATTGAGCTTGCCTTTTAATTCCGGCAGTACAAGTCCTACAGCTTTTGCAGCTCCCGTTGTTGTTGGGATCATGCTTAATGCAGCAGCCCGAGCTCTCCGCAGGTCCTTATGGGGAAGGTCAAGTATCCGCTGATCGTTTGTATAAGCATGAATTGTTGTCATGAGGCCTTTTACAATGCCAAATTCAGAATGAAGGACCTTGGCCACAGGAGCAAGACAGTTCGTTGTACAAGAAGCGTTTGAGATGATCTTGTGCTTTGTAGGGTCCAAAATTTCCTCATTAACTCCCATGCATACTGTTGCATCCGGTTCCTTTGCAGGAGCAGAGATAATTACCCACTTTGCTCCGGCATCCAAATGCCTTGCTGCTGAAGCTCTGTCGGTAAACCTTCCCGTAGACTCGATAACAACATCAACACCCATATCCTTCCATGGCAGTTTGTCAGGTTCTGTTATTCCAAAAACCTTTATCTCTTTTCCATCAATGATGATACTGCCGTCACTGGATCCGACATTGGCGCTATATATTCCATGCACAGAGTCATATTTGAGGAGATGGGAAAGGGACTTGGAATCAGTAAGATCATTCAGTGCGACGACTTCAAATTCATTATACCCACTACTTGCCCTCAGGAAATTTCTTCCAATTCTTCCAAAACCATTTATTGCAACACGTAATGACATATGAACCTCCTTCCTTGCAAACAGGTTTCAAACAACTCAAACTGAAACATCAGTGTGAAAAAAACTATTGATAACTACTCCTGTGAGGAGCTTTGGATAAAAATATGTTGACTTTGGTGGCATTCTTACCATAGAAAGAGCGGCCTTTTCAACATCTTTAACCCGGGTAGGATTAAGAAAAAAAGCTGCCCCATACTGCTTGCTCCGAACCTTTTCGATCGCTTTATCGAGATCCATCTCGTAGCCTATCTCTGTGACTTGTAGTATTTTTTTAAATACAAACTCATGGAGGATAATCACGTCAATATCTTGCATATGAGGACATATTTCTGATAAATTGCCTTTGTACTGAAGGAGATACCATCCCTCCTTATCATTTTTGAAAAACCCGAAAACATTCTTTTTTCCTTCAATCATCTTTGCAATATCAAAATCATCTATTATGGATGTTATATAAAAATAATCAGAAAGCTTTTCGAAGATATCGTTAGGTACTTCTTTAACAAGCCTGTGCGTAGGAAGAATAGTCAGTCCCTCATCTAACATATTTGCAAAGAACATGAGGACATAATCAAAGGGATCTTGAGCTTTGGGAGATGACCTCTTGGTTTTCATCTCTCTCCGGTATTCAAGGGCAGTCTCATACCTGTGATGTCCATCAGCGATAAAAATCTGTTTATTCTGAAGTTCTTTCTTGATAATTGCAATGTCTTTCTTTTTATCAACCTGCCAGAGCCTGTGAAGAGCTCCATCGGCATCCTTTGACTCAAAATAAGGTTTTGACTGAATGATTCTTGACAATAATGCTGCTATCTGTCTATCCTTACTTTTGTAAAGTGAAAAAATAGGGCTGATGTTTGCATCGCATGATCTGAGGAGTTCAAGCCTGTCCCGCTTGGCAGTAGAATAGGTGCATTCGTGAGGATAGACAGACCCGTTGCCGAGTTCCTCTAATCTGAGAAGGCCCATGAACCCTACAAGCTGTTTTTTCTGATTATCAAACTCATAAGTCATTGTATAAACATAAAACGACGGCTTTTTGCTCTGAATCAAAATCCCTTCACTCATCCATGTTTTAAGATATGTTCTTGCTCTTGAATATCTATTATTTTTTTCGTTATCTCCAGGCATATCCTTACCATAATCGATACGGACTATATTAAAAGGATTCCTTTTGTACAGCACCTCTTTGTATTCAGGCGTAATGATATCATATGGAGGAGCCAAGACTTCCTCTATAGAGACTTTAGATACATTATATAGGATTCCCCTGAATGGGATTACTTCAGCCATTAATTAAATCCGTAGAATTCTCGGAAAAGAGTTTAGTATCTTAGCATTGTTTAAATAATAATTTCAAACCAATTATGGTACAAAAATGATGATGGATTTCTATTGCAATGACCTCTGGAGAGAAAGTATTTACAGGGAATTTTCAGAATACAGTCCTTATGTTATGGATGCTCTTGTCCGGGAAACAATGCCTCTCACACTTCATGAGAATGCCATTAAAAAGTTCAGCTGCTTTGAAACCTGCTAAAGTGCATCTTCTGCAGTAGCTTTTATAACTTCCTTTATATTCTTGTCAAGAAAATCCGGGATATATGGTATATCGAGGTTCAAGAAACCTGTTGTTATGGCAGAAACAGCATCCTCTCTCGAGATACCCCTTGACATGAGATATTCGACCTGCTCTTCTGCGATAGGCCCGATAGATGCCTCATGAGAAAGTTCAGCCTTGACTGCACCTTCTGATACTAATTCAGGAATTGCAAAAATCTTAGCTTTTTTCGAAAAAACTATTCCACGACAATCGAGGTGAGCAAGACAATACCCCTTGGTTTTAGCCACAAGATCCCCTCTCGCATAGATCACGCTTTCATCAGCAGCAATTGTCCTCGCAATTGATTCACCCCGTGTGTTTTCTCCCTCCAGGATTATTTTTGCGCCGAGATCTACGTAAGAATCCCTGAGTCCGTACACGACAGTATTGAACTTTGCAGAGGCCATGTCTCCCTTCAGATACGCAACAGGGAAGGCCTGAATGGATTTTACCGGTTTCAACATAACATAATTATTAACAAGCGACCCTTCTTCTTCAATAATAGCACCTGTCCTTGGCCTTACATGAAAATTCTCAGCCCAATTGTGGATCATAGTAAAAAAAAGCTTTCCGCCCTTCTTCACATAAAATTCGGAAACACCTAAATGGACCCCCTCTGCCTCTTCTTCGGCTAATGTACAGCCTGTTATGACCTGCAGTTCTGCCCCTTCCTCTACAATGATCATGTTGTGAACGTTCTGGCTTATATGATTTTCTGCAACAAGCAAACAGGACTGGACAGGAAATTGCGGCTTTTGATGGGGGAACACCCGTATAAAATACCCATGGGTCAAATTCAGTTCTACCTGTGCTGTATATTTGTCATGATCAACAGGAAGTGCCTTCCAGTAATAATCCTCCAGCCAGTCATATTTTTCGAGGGCATCTGTTATGTTCATGATTTCAAGCTGGCCCTCGTACGCCTTGTTAAGACTCTCATATACGACAGACCGGTCAACCTGCATATATGAGCCGGATCGTAACTCTTCCTTTATGTTCATACCGGCCATAACAGCAGCCTCTTTCATCTGGTGAGACAGATCCTCAAGGCTCTCTACCCTTCGCCGTTCTCCAGATTGAGTATAGCGCGAAATATCTATGTCAGGGCCCAAGGCTGCTTTCTTTTCCATTGCTTTCTCTGCCTTTATCTTTAAACCGGATAAATAATTCGTATTTATCGGCATTCGATGCACCTCCTGTACCCATGTTTTTTGATCTCAGAAAGGATGTCCCTCGGGTTTCCTCCACAGACAAAATTACCGTCAATGATAATATACCCCTTGTCAGCGTTCACATAATCGAGAATATACCCGGTATGTGTAATGATAAGTGCCCCTCTTGATGGGTCTTTTACCCGGGCTTTCCCCAACAAGGCATTTATGGCTTCTCCTACAAGAGCAATGTTCTCGATATCAACACCTGATTCGGGTTCGTCGATAAGCACCATATCCGGTTTTTGAACCATGAGCTGTAACAGTTCAGAGCGCTTCATCTCACCACCGGAGAAACCATCATTCAGTCCCCTGTCTAAATGTCCGGAAAGGTTAAGCGTCTTCACATTTTCACTAATAGCCTCTTCATGTGAGCCGTTACCACTGATTATTTCTATGATTTTTCTTAAAGTGACCCCCCTGACTGTTGGAGGTCTCTGAAATGAAATTCCGAGACCAAGCTGTGCTCTTTCATGAATATCTTTAGCCGTTATATCCTCTCCTTTAAAATATATTTTCCCCTGCTCGACTCTATACTTCGGGAATCCCATTACTGTCATCATAAAAGATGTTTTTCCGGCCCCATTTGGGCCGAAGAGTGTATGGGTTTCACCAAATTTCATAGAAAAATTAACACCTTTTAGAACCTGTCTGCTATCAACAGAGACCCAGAGATCCTGTACTTTTAACATGTCTTGCACAGTTTATCCCTCCTTAATTGAAATGATAATGTTGATGAACGTATAACTTTTTTATTATAAAATAAATAGATTTTTTTATCTCTTTCCTGTCATTCCTCTTTAACCCTCCTGAGCATCCCGTTATTCGAGATGAACAGAATTTTTATTCTGAATTGTCCCCCCTGTTCCAGAAAGCCCTCTGTCATCAAAAACTCGGTTGTCTTGACTTTACTTCTCATAAGAAATTATAATGTTTTCTTAAAGCAAAATGGGAACATATACTACATATCATCCACATAAAATAAAAAGAAAGAGGTCTCATGGCTTTCGCAAGAGGATGAGTTCCGCAGGTGGGCGTAAGATTCTCAAAAGGAGAAGGGCAAAGAGGCGTAAAAGACTAACCGTTTGAATAAAAAAAATCTTTGCGCTCTTTAACAAAAAGACGAGAGTTTGAGCTTGTATTGAAAGACGGTCTGACATTTTCTTCAAAATATCTCGTCATATACGCAAGACCTAATGAACTCAACTGCAACCGACTCGGCCTTTCCGTCAGTAAAAAAATTGGCAACGCGGTTATCAGGAATAGGATAAAACGTCTCCTGAGGGAAGCTGTAAGAAAATTTTTATATGAGTGGCCTTTTTATTATGATTTGGTTATTGTCGCAAAAAAAACTTCTGTTGAAGGCACGCTCGAGGATTTCGTTCAGGCAATGAGTACTATCAAGCAAATCACAAAAGCCTAAAAGAATGAAGAAGGTTTGTATTTTTTTATTGCATCTCTATAAACTATGCATATCTCCGCTGTTTCCGATGAGCTGCAGGTTTACCCCTACATGTTCAGAATATTCTATGGAAGCGATAAACAAATACGGTATTTTTAAAGGGTGCTACCTCACAATAAAGAGAATCTTGAAGTGTCACCCTCTTCATCCCGGCGGTTATGATCCGGTAAGATAACATGGACAAGAGAACTATTCTTGCTATAGCCATTGCATTCGCAATAATCTTTGCATATCAGGTAATCTTTACTAAATTTTACAAGCCTGAACCAAAAAAGGTTCAGGAACAGGCACACGTGCATGAAAAAGAAAAACCCTCTGCCCCTGCCGAAGCTCCAGAGCCTGCCATGACCGGCACCATAGAGCCGGAAGGCGTCCCTTTGGAAGCAAGAGACATACAGGTCGAGACAGAATTATATTCAGCCATATTTACAACACTCGGTGCAACGTTAAAACATTACTCTTTGAAAGCATATAAGGATAAAGAGGGTAACAATATCGTTTTGCTCAATGAACCAGGAACCATACCTGCACTGAGCATAGGATCTCAGGATAACTTTAATCTTTCCCATGTCAACTTTGACATTTCTTTATCCAGCGGAGAACAGGCTCTGGTGCTCGATACGAATAACAACACGGGGGCACTTGTCTTTGTATACAGAAGTGCCGGTGCCCGGGTCAAGAGAACATTTACATTTTATAACAGCGAATACAAGATTGATATCAAAGATGAGATATCCGGGCTCCCTGATTACTGGATCACCCTCGGTACTGATTTCGGCATCTCCGAAAGCAAATCAAGCTACACCCATGTTGGCCCGGTCCTCCTCCAACACAGTAGCAGAGAAGAATTTCATGCGCACGAAATGGACAAAGCAGAGTCTTATACGGAGGGTGTCAAGTGGATAGCACGGGAAGATAAGTATTTCTTTGCAGCACTTGTCCCTACTTCAGGGATTGAAGAGGCACGGGCATGGCAGGTTAAGGATTCTACCATTATCGCATTCAGAGGTAAACCGGATACAGGCAGTTTCATCCTCTATGCAGGACCAAAAGATCAGGAAATACTCGAAAAGCTCGGTGCTGGTCTTGAGCATATTATCGACTTTGGATTCTTCTCAATCATAGCACGACCTATTTTCTGGCTTCTGAAATTCTTTTACAAAATCGTCGGCAATTACGGATGGGCTATCATTATCGTAACGATCATTTTGAGGATCCCGTTTATTCCGCTTTTCGAAAAAAGTCAGAAGTCCATGAAGAAACTGCAGGAAATGCAACCGAAGATGGCTGAGTTAAGAGAGAAATACAAGAAAGATCCCCAGAAAATGAATAAAGAGGTTATGGAGCTCTATCGTAAATATAAGGTCAACCCTGTTTCAGGGTGCCTTCCGCTTCTGCTCCAGCTACCAATATTCTTTGCATTTTACAAAATATTATTGTCAGCTATCGAACTAAGAGATGCTCCTTTTATCCTCTGGATACAGGACCTCTCAGCTCCCGATGCCCTTTTTGGACACATCCCCTCAGTGGTTCCTTTAATCGGGGGGTTCGCTGTTGGTCCTTTACCAATCGTTATGGGTTTAAGCATGTTTATCCAGCAAAAGATGACACCCACAACTGCAGACCCTCGCCAGGCAAAGCTGTTTATGTTTATGCCTGTTGTACTCACGTTTATTTTTCTCAACTTTGCATCAGGTCTTGTTCTCTACTGGTTTGTATCAAATCTGCTCAGTATCGCCCAGCAATTTTATACAAACAGAAAGGTTGCAAAGGAAGCAGCCTGAACTCATATCTCACCATGCTTCTGACTGTATAATACAAAAAAATGTTCATGGATGATACCATTGCTGCCATCTCTACACCACTCGGTGAGGGAGGAATCGGCATTGTCAGGCTCAGCGGAAAAAATGCATTATCTATTGCTGAAAAAATCTTCAATTCACCGAGAGGCACGTCTATTCAGAATGTAAAATCCCACAGTGTCACCTATGGTTTTATAAAAGATCCGGCAACCGGACATGTCATCGATGAAGTACTTGCGATAGTCATGCGTTCCCCGTATTCTTATACGAGGGAAAATGTTGTTGAAATTCATTGCCATGGTGGCATGATCCCTCTGAGAAAGACCCTCGAGCTTTTCCTTAAACACGGCGCACGGCTTGCAGACCCGGGAGAGTTCACAAAACGGGCGTTCATGAACGGGAGGATAGATTTGAGCCAGGCGGAAGCCGTACTTGATCTTGTGAGATCTAAAACTGATGAAAGCAGAAGGATTGCGATGGAGCAGCTTCAGGGCGGATTATCTAAAACATTAAAAACGCTGAGAGACAAGCTCACGGAACTTTGTGTCAACATAGAGGCATACATCGATTTCCCTGAGGAGGAAATCGAAATAGCGTCAAAAATCCCCTTTTTACAGACAATGCGAGATATTGTTTCAGAACTCACCCTGCTTCTTAAAACTTATGACGAGGCAAGATTTTTCAGAGAAGGACTTTCAACTGCGATTGTTGGGAGACCCAATGTCGGGAAATCATCGGTTCTCAACGCACTCATCAAAAAAGATAAGGCAATTGTCACAGAGCTTCCGGGTACGACGCGGGATGTTATTGAGGAATATTTAAATATAAAAGGTCTTCCCCTCAGGATTATGGATACTGCTGGGATAAGAGACGTCAAGGATATTGCCGAAAAAGAGGGTGTCAAGAGAAGTTTGAGGAGCATAGAGCATGCTGACCTTGTTATTGCTATCTTTGACGGAAGCGAACCTCTCAAAGATGAGGATTTTGAGGTCTTACACAAGATTAAAAATAAAAATTCCATTATCGTATTGAACAAATGCGACCTTCCGTCAGTAATTGATGAGGGAGTCCTCATCTCACAGGCAACTCCTCACCATGAACTCGTCCTGTATATTTCAGCTACACGGGGCGACGGGCTTGAGGCATTAAAAGACAGTATTGTTGAGTCTTGTCTCAAAAACTGGAGAGAAGAGCGAGATGGTATCGTTATCTCAAATCTACGGCACAAGATCTCTATTGAAAAAGCAATAACATCACTTGACAGGGCGATGTATGCATTAACAGAAGATCAGCCTCTTGAAATAATTGCTCTTGAACTAAGAGACACCCTTGACAGGCTTGGTGAGGTTGTCGGATCTGTTACAACTGAAGATATTTTAAACAAGATATTCAATGACTTTTGTATAGGGAAATGAATTTTAAAATTTAAGAAGGGCGCTTCTTTTGTTTCTTTAGCTGCCTTGATAAGGGCTTTGTTTTTAATTCCTTTTTCAGTAGTTTAATCCTATACTGTGCAAATTCACAGATTTCTTTGATAAGATGATCTGATTTCAGTACTTCTGCTTCTTTGATTATATCGAGCGCTGTATACTGAAGAGGAGTGAGTGGTAGGGGAGATTTGTTGTTTACGTAAAATTCATATGGTTCTATCTTAAAAACATTGCAAAGACGAACAATTATCTTTTCTCCTATTCCTCTCTTGCCATTTTCCATTTCGCTGATATGGCTTGTTTTAGCCTTTATGCGGTTTGCGAGCTCTTCCTGCGTATACTCATGCATTTTCCTCAAGCGCCTTATGTTGTATCCGGTAATTTTATTCAATTCGCCAGGTTTCATAATTAATCAATATTTTAAAAAAATAAATAGATAATTTCAATAGATCAATAATTGTATAATTTTACACTATTTCCCTTTCTTGTCTATCCCATATAATTGGTAATCAAATTTAAAATAAATACCTAATAAAAGTAGATGAACGTACTACATGCATGATGCCGTATCCTCATGAGTGCCCAGCATGCATTGAGGACTTCCTGGGGCAAGACCTATCTATTGAAGATCCCATGCGTAAAAATGCAGATACTTCTTTATATGTTATGCTATTCTATATGACTTCATAAATTGTTGATTCTAAAAGAAATCATTCTCAGCCGGTGTGGTGGAATTGGCAGACGCGCCGGACTCAAAATCCGGTGAGGGCAACCTCGTGCGGGTTCGACTCCCGCCACCGGCACCACCTCATCAGTCGTACTTTCCAATAAAACAAGTGACGTTTTCCGGGGGGTCCGAGAAGATCTTAATCTGAAGATTCAGGGGAACGGTCTGAACCTGAAGCCTGCCGGTCTTTGAGGACCCTTAATTCCTGCTGTTGCGTTACCACTAAGAGAGCCATTGATTTTAGGAAAGTAAAAAACTCCTTTTTATCTAAATTGTAAATATGTTCTATAACATCATTTGTCTGTTCCTCGTTATTTGATTTTAAAAGAATCCGTTGCATTAAATCGTCATAATTAATCATTTCAAATCCCCCTTTACAGCCGTCAATCCATCCGTAATATAACACTTGTATGTTTTTTTTGCTGAAAATCGAAATTCTTATTAGCCACTTATAAAAGTTTATCGAGGGGCTGTACCTCGGTTTCAAAATAACGATGGAAATGTTCAGGTAAATCATGATAGTCAACTGTATGTAAAATGTCTGAAAAATCTACAGAATTGTACGTGTTCCAGAAAAGCACAACCTTATCTTTTAACGTGTGCTTTTCTGCATCTGTGAGAAGACAAGCAAACGCTTTTCCCGTATAAGTTCCCTCTAATTCAATTCCGGAAAATCTTTTCATATACGCTGTTGCTCTCATTCCCTCCTCGGTAAAAAGCGCATACTGCTTTCCGTAAAAGTCGTGTCTGATGTCTATATCCTGACTTGATAATTCAATCTCTGGAAAAGAAGAATCTAAAGAATGAAGATATGAAATAGTCTTATGAAAAAGTTTGATCATTTTTGCCATATGAGCGAATTTTTCATCAACCACCCGTATAGCGACCACACGACTCTTGAGATTGACGACCTTGAGACCCATAATCAGTCCTAAAGCAGTTCCCATAGTACCTAATGCCAGATAGATGAAGTCTGGCTCAGGGATTTTTCCTTTCCGGATCTGCTCCTTGAGCTCACATGCAGCATTGATAAAGCCGATGACACCAAGGGGAGATGATCCACCTGCAGCAATGACATACGGGAAATATCCTGTTTTCAATTTGTGACGCAGAAGCTGATACATAGTCCCTATGGCAACAGAATTTATAGTGCTGTATTGATGGAGATCTGCTCCACAACAACGACTCATGAGAAGGTTTTTGCGGACATAAGAGGCATTCGGTTGCGGCATGAGCAGAGATATACTCTTGAGCCCAACCTTTTCTGCATAAATTGCTGTAGCTACTGCATGATTGGAACCTGCAAATCCGAACGTTAAAACTTCTTTTACCTGTTTGCTGAGAGCGTCTCCTAGGATAAATTCTAATTTGCGTATCTTGTTTCCTCCATAGAATTTTCCACTTAAGTCGTCGCGTTTTATAAATAACTGGTTCACATGTAAACTGTTTCCTAAATGTTCAAGTTTTTCTATCGGTGTTGGAAATGAGCCTAGAGATATATAAGGAAGCTTGTCTCTTAATAGAGGATAATAGTTAAATAAAGGGAGCATAGGTTGTCAATGTCCTCGTCATTTGAATAATTACCTTGATGGCATTTTCACAATTCAAGACGCTTAAAAGCATAGGAACGCCATTTTTTCCGTAAAGGCATAAGAGATGAACGCCTGCCGAACCATGATCCTGCGGTCAAATGGAATCTCAAAATAGAGTACTCTCTTATTAAGCTGTGCTGAGACACGCCCTTTATTAAAACCCGTCCTTATACAATCCCCTGCTTCAGGATATCGTGCAGGTGAATGATACCGACAGGCCGGTTTTTGTGATCAGGCACGACGAGGGCTGTTATTGAATAGCTTTCCATGATTGCCAGTGCCTTTGCAGCAAGTTCTTCCTGGGAAACTGTCTTCGGGTTTTTTGTCATAACATCTTCAGCTGTAAGCTCAAAAAGTTTTCCACCCCATTTTTCCAGTCCTCTTCTCACATCCCCATCAGTTATAACACCGAGCATTTTACCCGCTTTATCTATCACGATAGCGTGGCCGAGTCTCTTGGATGACATCTCAATTACTGCTTGAGACATTGGAATTTTTATTGATACTAAAGGAAGGCTTTCACCGGTATGCATGAGATCTTTTACCTTAATAAAGAGCTTTTTACCGATGCTCCCTCGCGGATGAAAAACTGCGAAGTCTTCTTCTTTAAATCCCCTCTTCAAAAGCAGGGCAACAGCAAGAGCGTCGCCCATTGCCATTGCTGCTGTTGTCGACGCAGTGGGAACCACACCGATAGGACAAGCCTCTTCTTTAACTGACACATCGAGAGCAACGTCTGCTATCTTTGAAAGGGCAGATTTGCCATTTCCTACAAGGGCGATAATACGGACATTGAACCGTTTCAGGAAGGGCACCAGCCCGAGAACCTCTTCTGTCTCACCGCTATTGGAGATTGCTATAATAACGTCATCTGATGTGACCATGCCAAGATCACCATGGCTTGCCTCAGCAGGGTGAAGGAAGAGCGCGGGGGTGCCGGTTGATGTCAGTGTCGCTGCTAATTTCTTTCCCACAAGACCTGATTTCCCCATTCCTGTTATAACTACCCGGCCCTTGCAGAAATAGATGATTTCAACTGCCAGTTCAAACCTTCTATCGAGCTTTTTAATCAGGCCATAAATGGCATCCGCCTCTGTCTTGAGTACTCCTTTGGCAACAGCAAGGGTGTTTTCAAACGAATCAGTTTTCTTTCTCATTATCTTTTTCTTTCTCATCGTGTTAAGAATATTTCTTTGGGAAAATATTGAAGATATTATATCTGATAACCTTTACCTTTTAAACCAATATGGAAAAACTATCGCTGGTTACTTACAGCATTAATGGCTTTAAGTTTTGTGAGAAGACCTTCCATATCTTTCAGCATGATCATGTTCGGCCCGTCGCATAATGCCTTTTCAGGATCAGGATGTACTTCCATGAATAATCCGTCAACACCCACTGCTACAGCTGCCTTTGCCAGTGGCTCTGCGAATTCACGTTGCCCCCCGGAACAACTCCCCTGCCCTCCGGGAAGTTGGAGGCTGTGGGTAACATCAAAAATAATGGGATATCCAAAAGAACGCATAATCGGTATTCCCCGGAAATCAACGATTAAATTACGATAACCAAATGATGTTCCGCGTTCAGTAATAATTATCTTATTATTTCCTGTTGATACAAATTTATCTATTATATTTCTAAGATCCCATGGGGCAATAAATTGTCCCTTCTTTATATTGACCGGCTTGCCTGTTTTTGAAGCAGCTACAATGAGATCCGTCTGCCTGCACAAAAAAGCAGGTATCTGGAGCATATCGAGGACCTCGGCGGCAGGTTTTATCTGTTCTATCGAGTGAATATCGGAGACGATCGGTATATCGAGATTTTTCTTTACGGTAGAGAGAATCTTCAGGCCCTTTTTTAACCCAGGTCCCCTGAAGGAAGAGAGGGAGGTCCTGTTAGCCTTGTCAAATGAACTTTTAAAAATAAAGGGGAGCCCAATCCTTCTACAAATCTCTTTCAGTTCTTGAGCTATCGAAAATACAATATCTTCATTCTCAATAACACAGGGGCCGGCAATAATGCACAGGGGATTTTCACCTCCGAGCTTTATGTCTGCTATGTGTAGTTCTCTTGTCAATAGTTATATGCCTCTGCTTTTCTCCTTTGTCTCGACTTCCACGCAGGGAAAGAGCGATCGTTTTTCCTGTAGAGATGCACCGATAAACGCCCTGAATAAGGGGTGCGGATCTGTGGGGCGTGATTTAAATTCCGGATGGAACTGGCAACCGAGAAACCACGGGTGATCCTTGATCTCGATGATCTCCACGAGTTCTCCGTCCGGGCTCTGGCCGCTGATTTTCAGGCCATGACCGGTGAGCATATCCCTATATGCATTATTAAATTCATACCTGTGCCTATGACGCTCGGATATCTCTTTTGCATTGTATGCTGTGTAGGCAAAGCTTCCTTCCTCAAGGATGCACGGATAGGCACCGAGCCTCATCGTGCCACCCTTGCGGGAGTCTTCTTTGCGCTCTTCTATTTTTCCTTTCCTGAAGTCATACCATCTTTCCATGAGATAGATTACTGGGTCCTTTGTGTTGAAATCGAACTCTGTACTATTTGCAGAGAGCCCGCAGACATTTCTCGCAAATTCAATAACAGCACATTGCATGCCCAGACAGATACCAAAATAGGGAATTTTCTTCTCGCGTGCATAGCGTATCGCCCTGACCTTTCCTTCAATTCCCCTATAACCAAATCCGCCGGGTACGAGAATCCCGTCGGCTTCAGATAAATACCGCTCGGGGCCATGAGCTTCAATCTCCTCTGAATCCACCCAGTGCAGATTAACACGTGCATCATGTGCGATACCACCATGTGTAAGTGCCTCCCAAAGGCTTTTATATGAGTCTTTCAATCCCGTATACTTCCCGACTATTGCAATACTGACTTCGTTTTTCGGTTCCTTTATTTTCCTCACGATGTCATTCCAACGAGACAGGTCAGGCTCACCACGATTAAGCTTGAACTTTTTGGCAATAATGGCATCGAGCCCTTCTTTATGTAACACAAGGGGAACTTCGTATATAGTTTCAACGTCCCGTGCTGAAATAACTGCATCGGGGTCGAGGTTACAGTGAATTGCAATTTTCTTCTTTGCATCAGGAGGAAGAGCCGTTTCCGTCCTGCATAAAAGTATATCCGGCTGGATACCTATCGCTCTGAATTCTTTAACACTGTGCTGTGTGGGCTTTGTCTTAATTTCACCTGCTGACTTGACATAAGGAATAAGGGTCAGATGCATGTACAGAACGTTGTCTCTCCCCACATCATAACGAATCTGTCTTATCGCCTCAAGAAAGGGCAGGCTCTCAATATCCCCTATGGTTCCACCGATTTCAACAATCACTACATCATAGCTATTGCTTGCAGACTTTATAGCGCTTTTTATCTCATCTGTTATATGCGGCACAACCTGAACCGTCTCGCCGAGATAATCACCCTGCCTTTCTTTCGTTATGACGCTGTAATAGATTTTTCCCGTTGTATAGTTGTTTGCCTGGGATGTCCTCGATGACGTGAATCTCTCATAATGTCCGAGATCGAGGTCTGTCTCTATGCCGTCATCGGTAACGAATACCTCACCGTGCTGAAAAGGACTTAATGTACCTGGATCAACATTGATATAGGGGTCTAATTTTTGGAGAGTGACCTTTAATCCCCGCGCCTCGAGAAGTGCACCGGTAGCTGCTGCTGCAATACCCTTTCCGAGGGCTGAAACAACACCTCCTGTTACGAAGATATACTTAGGCATTTCTCTACCCTTTCCAGGTCTTCGGGGGTATCAATCCCGTACGTTTCAAAAAACGTCTCTTTAAGCTTGATCCTCATTCCATGTTCGAGAGCTCGTAACTGTTCGAGTTTCTCCTTCTTCTCGAGTTCTGTTTGCTCAAAGCCGGCGAGTGACAGGAGGACTTCTCTTCTATAACTATAGATGCCGATATGTTTATAAAAATTTCGAGTTTTGAATTTCGAGTTTTGAATTTCGAGTATACTTTTCCATTCGTCTCTGAGAAACGGGATTGGTGACCTCGAAAAATAGAGTGCGAACCACTCTCTGTCGAAAACGACCTTGACGACGCTCGGGTTGATAATTTCACGGGGATCTTCAATCTTTTTTATGATGGTTCCCATGGAGGCCATCTCGTCGTTGAGGACATCAATGACATCGTCAATCATTTCAGGACGGATAAGAGGTTCGTCTCCCTGCACATTGACAATGATATCAGCATCCAGTGAAGCTGCTACCTCTGCAATCCTGTCCGTACCGGTACAATGACTTTTGTCTGTCATCACAGCCTTGCCCCCAAACGCTATAACCCGTCCACGTATGGACTCACTGTCAGTTGCAACAATGACTTCATCCGCTCTGTGAGCACGCTTGGAATTCTCATACACATGCTGGATAACGGGAATCCCTTTTAGGGGGCATAAGGGCTTTCCCGGGAAACGGGTCGAATCAAAACGGGCAGGAATTATGACCACTGAAGTCATATTAAAATGTTACTGTTTTATTATATACTTATTTTGTATCCTTGACAATACATTTTAAATATTTCAAAATAACTTTTTGTAAGAGCCCTTCGCTCTCTCTTTCTCAATGAGCGTAGCGACTGAAAAAATCTCGTTTATTTCACATTTCATACAAGAACTAAAAAGGTTATTAGATTTGGAATTCTCAGGTATTGCAACAAAGATTATTGTCTCGGCTCTCCCTATTTTGATCGCTATCACCTTTCATGAAGTTTCTCATGGTTGGGTCGCCTATAGATTAGGTGACTCAACTGCCAAGGTAATGGGAAGGCTTACATTGAACCCTCTCGTTCATATTGATCCGATCGGCACAGTACTGATTCCCCTCATGCTCCTCATATTTACTCAGGGGCAATTTGTTTTCGGATATGCAAAGCCTGTACCGATTAACCCCATGAACTTCAAAAACCCAAAAAGGGACATGGCTATATCAGCAGCTGCTGGTCCAATAACAAATATCATCCTGGCAATTGCGAGCATGATAATCCTTAAATTTATTATTCTTCCTCTTTCAGCTCTTCTGCCCCAAGCTATCAGTCTACCCCTCATCATGATATTGCGGGCAAGTGTTGTCTTCAATGTTATACTCGCAGCATTCAATCTGATACCGATCCCTCCACTTGATGGTGGCAGGGTATTAACCGGATTTCTTCCTTACAAGCATGCTATCACGTTCAGCAAGATCGAACCGTACGGGTTTATCATTGTTATTATTCTTATCTGGACAGGTATAGCAGGCCTTTTTGTCATCCCCCTTGTAAACCTATTTTTATGGATTTTGCAATCACTATAGAGGAGCGAGGACGAAATGAATAAAAAGAGAGTACTCAGCGGCATGCAGGCGAGCGGCAAATTACACCTTGGAAATCTGATCGGTGCCTTGAGCAACTGGGTGAAACTTCAGGACAAGTATGATTGCTATTATTTTGTTGCAGACTGGCACGCGCTTACAACTGGATACGCAGATTCAACCTCCTTAAAAGAATTCACGCAGGACATCCTCGTCAACTTCCTTGCCGCGGGGCTCGATCCGGAAAAATGTACGATATTTCTCCAGTCCAGAGTTCTCGAACATGCAGAGCTTCACCTGCTTTTATCAATGATAACCCCGCTCGGCTGGCTTGAACGGGTCCCCACTTACAAAGAAAAACAGCAGGAACTCAGGGACAGAGACTTGTCCACCTATGGTTTTCTCGGCTATCCCCTTCTTCAGACTGCTGACATTATTGTCTACAGGGCATCGTATGTGCCGGTAGGCATTGACCAGGTTCCTCATCTCGAGATAAGCAGGGAGATCGCAAGAAGATTCAATAATCTCTATAAGGAAATCTTCCCTGAACCGGAGGCATTATTGACAGAGTTTCCGAAGATGGTCGGCACCGATGGGAGAAAGATGTCGAAAAGCTACGATAACGCAATATACCTCTCAGACACGCCTCAGGATGTTGAGCAAAAAATAAGGACAATGGTTACAGATCCGGCACGTATTAAAAGGACCGATGCCGGAAATCCCGAACTGTCACCCGTGTATCAGCTCCATAAGATATTCTCTTCAAAAGCAGAACAGGAAGAAGTGGCAGAAGGGTGCAGGGCAGCAGGCATCGGCTGTATTGACTGTAAAAAAATCCTCATTAAAAACGTTTTCTCTGTAATGGAGCCTATCTGGGACAAGCGCAATAAACTTTTAAAGAGTCCTGATATCCTCCACGATATTGCAAAGAAAGGCACAGAAAAGGCAGGCACGGTTGCGAGAGAGACCATGCGACTTGTGCGGGATGCAATGGGGCTCTTTTAGCTCAATTAAACCCTACCTCTGCCTCGAATACGTAATTAGGATTCAACAAAAATAAGCAGGGATTAACTTTCCTGCTTATTTTTATAGGCAAATGAGACTGTGTCATTCAAAAATCACATATTTCTTGATCTTCTCGATTCTTTTCTCTTTAATTCCAAGGTCTTCAGCCCTCTTGATCCTTGTCTCCCGGCGTATCGAGAGGATTCTTTTCGCCGTCTCTAACCCAATGCCCGGCACCCTCAGCAATTCTCCTTTTCCTGAGGAATTGATCCTGACAGGGTAATATTCAGGATGGCTGTCGGCCCAGATCTGCTTGGGGTCTTTGTCGAATCGCAGATTCCCATTCTCATCAAAAACAATGTCCTCTCTGTTGAAGCCATATTTTCTTATGAGAAAATCAACCTGGTAGAGGCGGTGTTCGCGCATGAACGGTATTTCAGGAGTGGTGAAGAACTGCCTTTCACCGGGTATGCCGGGATGTCCAAGACCTTTCTGATAAGCTGAGAAGTAGATTCTTTTGAAATTCATACGCTTATAAAGGCCGACCATGTACTGTATGATCTCAGAATCGGTCTCGTCGGAGGCGCCGACAATAAACTGGGTGGTGCATTTGACTCTTGAAAACCTCGTGCCCCTGTCCGTGAGCCTTGCCATAAGCTTCAGCGGCCTGATTATATCCTTATCATAATCTTTTTTATCAGACAGTACTGCAAAGTGTTTCCTGCCCGGTGTCTCGATATTGATGGACACGGCAGTCGCAAGAGAGAGGGCGTCTTCAACTGCTGCATCAGAAACCCCGGGAATGATCTTCAGGTGTATATAACCCTTGAAATTATGTTTGTATCTGAGAAGCCGTGCAACCGTATTGATCTTGTCCATAGTGTAGTCAGCATTATTGATGACAGCAGAACTCAGGAACAGGCCGGATACCTTTCTTCTACTCTGATAGTCCATGAACACCCGGGAAATCTCTTCGGGATGCATGGTACAGCGCCGAATGTTCGTATCAGAGCGGAGCGGGCAGTACTTGCAGTCATTCTTGCAGGCGTTCGAGAGAAGGGTTTTCAAAAGGACGGTATAGCCGCCCTGCGGAAGGACAACTGGATACAGCCACCTGCCGTCAGACCCCCTCCTCCGGTGCTCGTCCTTTCCAGTGCCACATGCACAGGCAAGATCATACTGTGAATCTCTTGACAGCACGGTCAGTTTCTCTATGGTATCCATTGTAAAGTACTGACTGAAATTATAACAGAGTCAGATAAAGATTGGCGGTCAATCCATCGGGTTTTTCAACATGCAATGGCCGTGACTATCAGAGCCTTCCCATCATTAGTAGCCCATCTTCATCGGGATTACTGTAGTATTTTTTTCTTATCCCTTCAACCTTGAACCCGAAGCGTTCATAAAATTTCTGTACGCCGGTCGCTGAAGCCCTTACGACAAGATAAAGAAAGACACATCCCTTTTTTTTCAATTCCCTCATTGCGTGAGTCATCAGAATTGTTGCAGCGCCCCGTCTCCTGAAATCCGGATGTACAGCAAGGTTCAGTATCTGGGCTTCATAACGGTGATAATCAGAGCAGATATATCCGATAACTTGTCTCCCATATAAGGCAACTTTTGGTAATGAATGCTTCTTGTATAGTTCATTGAGGAAGTATTCCTGTGAAAAGGGGGTAGTGAATGAGATCCGTTCAATTGCCAATACTGACGAAATATCTTCTTCCCGCATATCACAGACTGTTAGCTTATCCATGTATCCCGACTTATATGCACCCTCGTGCAAAGGTACAGAATTTTAAACGAGAAGGACATCTATGAGGAGCACCTCACTGTCATCGAGACCTGTAATCGTGAGTGTCAGTGCACCGGTGGCCTGTACAGCCCCAAAAGCGGGCAGCGTGTAACCGTTAACATCTACTCCTTTTCCTTCGAGCACGTACAGATAGCTGCCCCTGCCTTTTTTTATGTGATGCTTAACAGAGTTTTTTCCCCTGAGGAAACAGGAGTATACCTCAGCATCAGAATGTATAAAGAGTGCAGTGCTGTGTCTTATAGAAACGAGAGGGAGAAGCTGGTCTGTCCTCTCTCCTATTTCTACCTGTCTCTGTTGAACCGAGGGCTCAAGTCCCTGTAGGGAGGGAAGAAACCACATCTGGATGAATCTCATTGGTGAGGTCTTTGAATTGTTGATCTCAGAATGCATCATGCCTTTTCCTACAGTTGTGTGCTGTACCCAGCCTTTCCTGAGGATTCCGCCTCTGCCCCTCTGGTCTGCATGGCGGAACTCTCCTGCTGCACAATATGTTACGATCTCTATCTCACGGTGGGGATGGAGCGGCCAGACAGCTCCCTGGGAAAGGGTATCGTCATTAAATACCCTCAGAGTTCCGAAGTGCATATGCTCCGGGTCGTAGTACTCATCGAACGAAAAATGCCACCGGCCATGAAACGTTCCGTTTTCTATTTCTCCTTTTATCTGATAAATGCTATCTGGATGACGTACTATTATCTCGGACACGCCCTCTTCCCCTCTTTCTCCGGGATCGATAATTACTATGAGTCTATCTAAAAAAAGATACCATTGCAATATGCATCATCGAAACAGATTGCTCATTAATCAGGTCTAAAGAGATTTCTGAAATTTCCCATGTCTATTTTTCCGGGTCTTGTCGAAAGGAATAAACGCTCCAGACGGAGAATTTTTTAAAAAATCATCGTCCTTTTCACGAGCCTTTCCTTCAATAGCAGGAAACAAACGGGTAGTTTCATGATTGTTATATTTTTTTACAGGTGTCCCTTTTATTTCACCGTATGCGGCACAGAGTGCTGCCGCTGCAATATCGCTCAATCCATAGGTATCTAACAACTCTTTGACTGTCTGAAGATATCCTGTATGTCGGTGCCCTTTAATAATTTCACCGATATCATCGATAACATTTCTCTCTCTCGCCCTTACAACATCTGCTGGTGAAGGTAATTTTTTCCTGTCAATTGTTGTCCTTGCAGTTTTTTCTATCGATCGCAGATACTTGTACTCCCTTGGGGTTATAAGCGTTATCGCTATTCCAGGCTTCCCGGCCCTTCCTGTCCTTCCTATCCTGTGGACATAGCTGTCCGGATGCTGCGGGATGCTGTAGTTAATCACATGGGTTACATCTTTTATATCGAGTCCCCGGGCAGCAACATCAGTCGCAATAAGGACATCAAGCAGATGACCTTTGAATTTATTCATGATTTCATCCCTTCTTGCCTGGGTATAATCACCATGAATGGCCCCTGCATTGTATCCCAGCTGGCTGAGTTTCAGAGAAACATCATCAACCTCCCGCTTTGTATGGCAGAAGATGATGGCGAGTCGTGGATTTTCTATATCAAGAAGCCTTGTCAGGGCATGAACTTTATTTTCTCCCCTGACCTCATAAAATGTCTGCCTTATCTTCGGAATAACAACATCTTTTGTATTTACCCGGATCTTTGCAGGATTCTTCAGATACCGCCTGGCAATGGTCATTATCGGCTGTGGGATTGTGGCAGAAAAAAGAAGGGTTTGTCTTTCTCCTGGTGTTGCCTTGAGTATTGTCTCAATATCCTCAATAAATCCCATGTCAAGCATCTCATCTGCTTCATCAAGAACGACAAGCTTAATCTTTGCAAGAGAAAGCTTTTGTCTTTTGATAAGGTCTATGACGCGACCCGGTGTCCCGACAATAACATTGACCCCCTGCTGCAAAGTTTTTATTTGCCTCCCGATAGAAGTGCCTCCATAAATAGGGAGAACACGAACATTTTTATACTTGCCTATTTTATGGATCTCCTGTGCCACCTGAACTGCCAGTTCCCTTGTTGGCTCCAGTACAAGAGCAAAGGGTTTTTTACCGTTCTGACATCTTTCCGCAATCGGGATACCAAAGGCAGCTGTCTTTCCTGTTCCGGTTTGTGCCTGCCCTACGATATCGCGATTGTTCATGATGAGAGGTATAGTAGAGATCTGAATGGGGGTTGGCTCCTCAAATCCTATTTCTGATATGGATTTTATCGTCTCTTTACTTAAGCTGAAATCTTTAAAGTTCATTTTTTTCCTTCTTATGTTTTTGTTTTACAATGAAATTATTGCATAATTATTTGCCGTGAGCGCTCTTATATATTGATTGAAAAACCTTACACGGAAGTTAGTAACTAAAAAAGCCACAATACGTCTTCTTCGAGGGGATGTATGGAGGCGTGGTTCTATCTCGATAGGTTTCTTAAATCAAAAAATTTTTCTCCTTTTCACTGTATCAGAAAAATCCCCAGAGCTTTCAAATCATCCGAGGTATCATTTAATTTAATCCAATATTTCAAGAATACACCGCTTTTCGAGTTTAGCGCCGGCAGCATTCAGTATTGTTCTCATTGCACGCGCTGTATTTCCTTGTCTTCCGATAACCTTCCCAATATCACTTTTTGCAACACGCAATTCAAAAACAGTCGTCCTTTCTCCTTCTATCTCGGCCACTGCAACATCCTCGGTGGTATCCACCAGAGATTTCGCCATGAATTCAATTAGTGCTTTCATGTCAACCTCCATAATTATTTGGTAGTGTTTTCTACAGGCCTTTAATTATTAAAAGTTTCCTAATATGTACGTTTCTTATATCTCAGAAATTTCATCCTTTGTTTTTTTGCCTCACTTCGTTTGCTTTTTTCTTTTTCGCAGGGCTTTTCATATGCCTTTCTTCATTTTATTTCTAGAAAAAGCCCTTTTTTTGTAATTCACGCTTGAGGACTTTCAGTGCTCCATCGACATTATTTTCATTGACCTTGATCTTCAAAAACTATCTCCAGCTTCCTCCTGTACCCCTGCCTCCATAGCCACTACTTCTTTTATTAAAACCTTGTCGTTTCTGTTGAGGTCTTGCTTCAGCAACCCTGAGCGATTTTCCCATAAAATCTTTCTCATTAAGGCCCGACATCGCTTTTTTTGCATCTTCTTCATTTATCATCTCAATAAAACCAAATCCTTTAGACTGGCCTGTAAATTGATCCTGTACTATTTTTAATGATTCAATCTCACCATATTCTGAAAACAGTTCCCTTAAATCTTCTTCAGTAGCTTTGTATGGAATATTTCCAATATACATTTTTCTCATTTTCAATCTCCTTTTTGTTTATAAAAACTCTGATCTTTCCATCGTCCTTGGTACGCTGGCACAGAGTGCTCAGTAGGAGGTCATTCCTGAAATGACAACTTCATGAATGAATACGCTCAAAACCACGTTGCGAGCTGACTCTGCTATGAGATACTGCTTTCTCAAAATATCACAAGATTAAAGGACAGCGATTTACGTATATTGTATGGCAACTTCATAAACAATATCCGAGTGGCTGGTGGGGGAATCTGTTCCTTTGCAGCTAAGAGCTCCTTTCGCATCCACTTGCCTAGTTCTGATCATCGCTGTTATTACCTGTGTTAGATCAAACCCACCATCAACACATTCTTGTCTTAAGCAATTCACTGTGAAAAAAGCATAGCTGCTGGGAGTGTAATGAAAGGTCCGGAGTATCGGTTTTGTTCCTTTCTGGTTATATGTCATATTCATGACGATGCTTGCAACTTCAGGGAAGCGAGTAGCTACAGAGCCTGCTTCACGTCTCTGCCGCATCGTTTCCTGCCTCCTCTCCATCATTGCTGTATGTTTATTGTTATTCATATTGCTCTCATTCCTCTCAATTGGTTAGGGCCCCTCACTACGGAGGGGCCCTAACCAATTGTTTAGAGTTTTACTACATTGATCGCCTTAGGACCTTTCGGGCCTCGTTCAGTATCAAAGCTGACATTGTCACCTTCTGCAAGGCTCTTAAATCCACTGCCCTTTATAGACGTATGGTGGACAAAAACATCGCTATTGTCTTCAGCAGTAATGAAACCAAACCCCTTGCTGTCATTGAACCATTTCACAGTTCCTTGTGTCATTTTTTTTACCTCCTTATCATTAAATTAAAATCTCAGAAGGAATCAATAAAAAAGGCCACAAAGCTAAAAGTCTTTGTGGCCTTCTATGAACGCAAAAACTTCTAAAATCTTAGACATACAATAGCATGTCCTTGCAGGTTAGTCAAGGTAATTCGATCATGAAGACACATCTACTGAGCTGAGTCAATGATTTAAAAGGATTATTTGGCGGGAGTGTGTGGGAATCGAACCCACCCTGCCCGTTTGTGACAGGCAACACTGGATTTGAAGTCCAGGAGAGACACCAGAACCCTATACACTCCCATATGCTACAATATAGCACAGCTCAGGGAAAGAAGTGAAATGAAGATTGAGCGTTACTCATTCGGAAGCATAACAATTGACGGCAGAACATATACTTCTGACGTTATTATATACCCTGAGCGGGTTGATGCTTCATGGTGGAGAAAGGAAGGTCATAGTCTTAATATAGTCGACCTTGCAGATGTTCTCAAGAAAAAGCCCGAAGTATTGCTGATAGGGACGGGTTCTTCCGGATTGATGAAGGTTCCAAAGGAAACGCTGTCACACCTCGAATCACAAGGCATTGAGGTTCATGTAGCTTTGACAGCAAAGGCCGTTGAAATTTTCAACAAGCTTCAGTCCGCTAAAAGAGTTATTGCCGCCTTTCATCTCACGTGTTAAATTAGAGTTGTAAAACGTTTTGTTTATTTTCGTGTTAAAGCCTATGTTCCCATCCCTTTTTTGCCATTCCGACTTGCCTGCCCGCCGTCCTTCTGGAGGGTTCGGAATCTTTCCTTTTCTCTGATCCCAGCGTCTATGAAGAAGGATTCCCGACAGGCGGGAATGATAACATTGTATAAGGCATCATATTCAACAGGATGCAACTTGTATCACGATTAAGGTTTGTCTCACTCAAGGCGCTTGAAGACAGTTCTCTCTAATGTTTAACTGTTTGCAATGCTCTCTTTATTTTTTTTGACAAAAAATCAGCTCTCCGCAATAGTTCAGAAATTCTATACTTAGTAGTACAACCGAGCACAATCTCAATAGAGGATTTTAAATCAATCAGGTGTCCAGGTGAAACAAAGAGAGGTCTGATGTCATCTTTCGTCCTCACAACAGCACCGACAATTTTACCCTGATACTTCAGAGACGATATTTTTCCTTTACTCGTCCCGGGTTCTTTATATTCTCCTACAAGCCTTGATTTAGCACATCCAATTGTCGGGATATTAAGAATTACCCCGATGTGTGAAGCAATACCCATTCTTTTAGGATGTGCAATCCCCTGACCATCAAAAAGAATGACATGGGGTTTTATCTTCAGCATGTGCAAAGCTTCAATAATTGCTGGACCTTCCCTGAATGATAAAAACCCAGGGATGTAAGGAAAGGTCATGTCTGTCACTGCACATGTATCCTCCAATAGAGTAATCTCAGGATATCCATAAAGACAGGCAACACCGATAACCTTATCACGGAGAAAGGCGGCATCGACACCGGCAATAAATTTTGGAGCTCTTTTCAGGGGAGAGATTTTTACCTTACTTTTTAAATCATCCTGAACAGCCTTTGCTTCGCTTATATTCCTGGGCCAGGGGAAAGATTCTGAAGTCATCATGCTTTCTAATTTACTCTTTTCTCAAATTATGGTTCTTCTTTTGGAGGTTGTTATTTCAGGAATTAATAGACCATAAGATTATTAGTTCGAATCCTCGAATCCAGGTCTTTTGAAATTTCTTGCATCGGGAAATACTTGTTCAATCCTTCGCCGAAGTTTATCAAGATGCAGTAGAATGTCAAGAATGTTATTTGTCCTATCCGGAAAATGTTCCTGAAGCTGTCCCCATGCACCAATAGAGCGGTCTATTGCAATCAGTGCAACCAATGCAGAACCGTCAGAGTCACTTTGATACGTATTATCTTCTTCCTGAAAATTAATCGATTCCTCATTCGAAAGGGCTCTCATGAGTTTTACATATATTAAGTGCTGATACCATCGAATAACTTCCACCGAATCACTAATTTCAGCTGACTCAGCACATGATCTGTCGCACCGGATATCAAGTCGCAGCATGGTATGTAATTCATCCTCTTTCTGTTCAAACAACGGATGTTCTAACTCAAACCAATTATCCACAATTTTAGAATATTGACGAGCATATAGCGAGATTTCATGATTTCTTAGTTCATCTTTCCGGATAGAAAACTCAGCAGATGCAGATTCTGTATCTAAAGAATTCAGATCAATTCCTCTTTCTGTTGCCATTTCATTTAACATTTCTATTGTGTGCTGAAAAATTGACTGCCCCCTGTCCCAGAATGCCTTATTATTTAAATCAAGCTGTTCCATTCCTTCTGTTTCTTCTTTTTCCATAGCATAGGTTAAGCAGCGAGATGTAAAGGTACAGCGCTCACACCACCGGTCGCAGTAATTATATATCCCGGGAATAAATCGTGGATCATTGGCCATCCTCAAAATGTCTTTCTTGTCCATATCTTGATCTTGGTTTAATCAAAAAGAACGGGAATTAATAACTCTATTTGTATTGCAATGATACTTTTCACTTTTCCCAATTATGCTTATTATAAATAGCATATTTGGGAAATTTTGTGAAGATATTTATTTTTCAATGGGTTAGAGTATCCATTCTTATGGCTTATGAGAACAATTCCCCCTGCAGTTTTTGTAAAATTTTTCTCGGTATTTTCTGGCTGGTGATAGAGGAGATGTGGTCATTATGAAAGTTCATCTGACAAGGTTCCCAACGAGTCTCTTCAATGATTTCATCTCTTCATATATAACGCTCACAACAAAAGCCCTCAGGGCGTTCAAATCTCCCTTATTTGATTTCTGCATGGCAGTTATATATTCAGCCCGTCTTATTGGAGGAATAATCACAGGACAGTAGCCGTCTTTCATAGTCAGAATACTTAGCAAAAGTCTTCCGATCCTTCCATTGCCGTCACTAAAAGGATGGATTAACTCAAATTCAGCGTGCAGGTCGCTTGCCTGTTTAAGAATGTGTTTATCTTCAACATTCGTATTTAAGTTCGCAATATAGTTTTTCATCAGTTCAGGAACTTTCTGATGATCAGGAGGCAGATAATCGGTTCCTGTGATGATGACATTTTTCTGTCTGTATCTGCCTGCATTATCAAAATCTATCTGCTGAAAAAAAAGCCTATGGAGAAACAAAATATCTTCCTCTGATATAGGTCTGCTCATCAGGGTGTAAATATAGTCATAAGCCTTTGCGTGTCCTATTGCCTCATAATGTTCTCTCAGGGATTTTCCGCCTATTGTTATGCCATCTTCGATAATTACCTTTGTCTCCGACTCTGTTAGCGTATTGCCCTCGATTGCATTTGAAGTGTACGTCAGCCCTATGCGGTAATAGTCTTTCAGTTGTTTTGCAACATGGTCTGAAAAAGGACGGTAACCGTCAAGGTCGAATTTGATCGAGTCGATTTTTTTTAGAATGTCTTTAATTTCTGGTATCATGCCTCTTTCCTTTTAATACGAGCTGTAACAATTATCTGCAACTCTTGTGCTCTATTGATTATTTTGTTTACAAGCTATACTGTTTCTTCGATGCTTGCAATACAGCTATCTCTTGGCAAAGTTTTATATACTTCTTTCAGTAGTGTCCGGTTAAAGACCGAATGCATACTTTTAACTATATGAATGATAAAGGATTTCAAGATATTTTGGGTGGTGTCGACTTGATTGCAGATCGGCGAATAAGTAATCCTTTCGGAATTATAAATTCCGGAGGTGCCGATGTATACAGGCAAGACCCTATTTGCACAGATCATGGATTTTCTCCCATGGAGCACATTTCATCGAATCGTAGCTCGATACGGAGGCGACTATCGTATTCGTACTTTCCCCTGTACAGATCAGTTTCGTATTATGGCGTTCGCCCAGTTGACCTATCGGGAAAGCCTGCGCGACATCGAAGCATGCCTGTCGGCTCAAGCATCGAAACTTTATCATATGGGCATCAGCAAAGCGATTTCTCGTTCGACTCTGGCCGATGCCAACGAATCCCGCGACTGGAGCATCTACGCCGAATTCGCACAGAGATTGATCGCACAAGCAAGGAAGCTCTATGCGGGCGAGGACTTCGGATTCGACCTTTCCAATACCGTTTACGCTCTGGACTCTACAACAATCGATCTTTGTCTTTCGATATTCCCGTGGGCACTGTTCCGTACCACAAAAGCAGCCGTCAAAGTTCATGCGCTGCTGGATCTCAGAGGTGCCATCCCCAGCTTTATCCATATCACAGATGGCAAATGGCACGATGTCAATATTCTCGATCTCTTTATTCCAGAACCGGGCGCATTCTATATCATGGATCGAGCATACGTGGACTTCTCCCGACTCTATGCATTGCATCGAGTCGGAAGTTTCTTTGTAACCCGTACCAAGTCGAATCTCAATGCAAGGCGTGTCTATTCGGCGCCAGTCAACCGATCCTCCGGCATTATCTGCGACCAGCGCATTATGTTGAACGGTTATTACAGTCATTGCCATTACCCCGAACATTTACTTCGTATCCGCTTCAAAGATACCGAGCGTGGAAAGACTCTGATCTTTCTCACAAACAACATGGCATTACCAGCGCTCACCATATCTTCTCTCTACAAGAGTCGTTGGCAGATCGAGCTGTTCTTCAAATGGATCAAACAACATCTTCGTATCAAGCGGTTTTACGGCATATCGGAAAATGCCGTAAAAACCCAAATCTGGATCGCTGTTTCTATGTATGTGCTCATCGCCATCATCAAGAAAAAGCTCAACCTCGATACGTCTCTTTATACGTTGTTACAAATTCTTTCTATCACCCTTTTCGAGAAAATGCCTTTACAACAAGCACTTCAGACTATAGAAGAACGATCAAATATGATACAAAACCAAAACCAGTTGAATCTATTCATTTCTTAACCGGACACTAGTAAGAATGGATAATAACTCAGCATCAGATAAAGACGCGGCACCAAGCTCCCTTAATTTACCGCCCGGGTGTGTCCAAGTTTTCATAAAAAGCCCCTTTAAGAAATTATGTAATTCTGAGGATTAATTTTATAAGCATACATCAGGGAAACGCAAGGTAAAATTCAAACACTGGCGCAGGCTGAAGCCTACGGCTACGAGGTTGTATTTGAGAAGATTTCCGCGGTCGGATCGACCTCCAATGACAGGTATAACAGGGTTTACGCTATTTGTCGCTGGATCCGTAAGTTGCGTGGTTCAGCCGGTTACATCCTGTAGCCACTTCAAATAGTCTTCTGACCCTTCAACAATCGGGAGTGCAATTATTTCGGGGACTGTGTAGGAGTGGAGTTCCTTCACTTTTTTCATGAGTTCTTTAAAAAGCGCTTTGCGCGTCTTAGCAATCATGAGAACTTCCGGCTCGTCTTCCACCTTTTCTTCCCAACGGTAGATAGAGCGAATGTTTTTAATAATGTTGACACAACCTGCGAGTTTGGCTGTTACAAGTTCCCGTGCAATTTTTGCTGCCTCATCTTCACCTGAAGCTGTTATGAAGACAACAAATTCATCCATGGCGCATCATCCTTCTTTTTCTCTCATTTTCGAGAGAATGTTTTCAAAACCAATCGATCGTGTGGAAGGAAGACTTAGTCAGTTACCTTGAAGACGAGATCTTTTACCCTCACTTCATCGTTTACTTTTAAACCGATTTCCTGACCTTTTTCTGCTTTTTCAATATTCTGATGTTCCATCTGCATGGAGTCGACTTTCTGCGTCACGTCTGTCGTGTGTCCGCTGATGTGTATCGTATCGCCAACGAGCAGGGAATCTGACAGTTCAACAATTGCCACCCCGATTTTCTTATAAAAATGTGTTACGCTTCCGACCTGCTTTTCCATAGAAATTATATTACCAGAATTGATAGATTATGCAAATTCTTTTTTAATTTTACCTATTTTTTGATAAATTTATATAATATTCGATATCGAGAAGCCTTCTTTTTATATCAATACCCGATGAATAGCCACCTATTGAGCCATCAGATTCGATAACCCTGTGACATGGAAGTATGATAGGGAGGGGGTTCCTGCTGAGCGCCTGTCCGACTGCCCTTGTGGCATGTGGATTGCCGATCTTTTCAGCAAGCCATTTATATGTTCTTGTTTCGCCATAGGGTATTTCTTTCAGTGCCACCCAGACCTTCCTTTCGAATTCAGTGCCTTTAGGAAACCCGATTTTCTGTGAAAATTTATCTATACCTTTTTCAAAATATTCCTTCAGTTCCTTTTTTATCCATAAAGGTGCCTTCCCTTTCCGAACCGGCCCATGCGGTTTTTTGAAGGAGACACCCTTGAGGATTTCACCGGTAAATATGAGATACAACATACCAGGGGGGCTTTCAAACGTATCATACAAATATCCACTATGACGGATGCCTTTCTGTCTCATTGTACTCGAATTAAATTATAGTGCTTATTTTATAATAAAGCACTCCCCCAGATCTTACCAGACTGAAGATAAGATTTTCCTTAACCCGAAAAATACAATACTTGTCAGGCACATATATGATTTAGGTTAACCAACAATGCATTTATCGGCGGCACGGTTGTTGGGGGTTTTTTCTTTAAGATCTACGATAGAACCGAGGACTCGAGGAGCGTTTTGATCTTAAGATTTAATTTCTCTACATTTCTCGCCAGTGCAAATCTGTCCAGAGAAACACCTATGAAGCCAGCGAGCAGGACTAAGGAAGCCTTATGAACATCAGTGAATTTTCTTGGTTTGAAGTCTGCTACATATAGGATCCCCAACACTGAATCTTTTATAATGATCGGGCTTGCTAAAAAAGCCCGGATATTTTCATGCGTTATTATAGGATTGTTTATAGTATAGTCTGTTTTCAACGTATCATTGATTGAAATGACCTCTTTTGTCGATATGATTTCCTGGATTAGTCCGTGTGGCATAATGTCATGAAACTGCTTCTCGAAGACAATCTTGCTGAGGCCCTTTGATACAATCTGTCTCAATTTTCCATGCTCCAAAACATAAATACTGCCTGCCGGAGTATTTGTTATTATAAGAGCCTTTTCAAGCAACTGTCTCATGAAATCTTCTACAGTTCCGGAGAGGCCGATTTTAGATATAACATTAAAAATTGTTTTCTGGTGTTCTATCATCTTAAAGGCCTCTATTCTTGCTTTTTTTTGTTTCTCGATAACATCCCAAAAAAGCCGTGCCCCGGCTCCTTCAATAACCTCTATCCTGTTTTCTGAAGCTGACCGGAACTCATTGCTCAAATCAGCATCACCGGTTACATTAATGATCATTTCCGGATGAGCTGACACAAGCGAGGTTATATCAGAAAAGACAGGGATGCTCCATCTTTTTGCGAGCGTAACTCCAGGAGAATCCTTTTTCTTTTCATAGATACCAACGAGTTCTATGTTAGGATCTCCCCTGAGCAGAGAAATAAGTGCACTACCCCCTATGTTTCCTCCTGCAATTGCCAGCTTAACCATCCGAGTTCCGTATCCTGCCTTCCATGAAGCTCATCATTTCGAGGAAATAGCCAATTAGTTCAGGATCCCATTGGCCTTTGTATTGTTCTGATTTCATGGTTTCAAGCGCACCCTGTGCGGATTTACATCCATTATAACTGCGTTCAGACACCATGGCATCAAAAGAATCAACTATCGCCAGAGTCCTTGCAATGACGGGAATATCCTCTCCGGCGAGACCATCAGGAAACCCCTTACCGTCCCAACGTTCATGGTGATTCCTTATCGCCGGCAGTATGCTTCTCAATGTAACGAAAGGCCTGCAAATTTCTTCCCCCAGGACCGTATGCTTTTTGACCGCCTCTATTTCTTCGTCTGTGAGAACGTCAGGCTTGAGAAGCAATGACGTGCTCAGGAATATTTTGCCAATGTCATGAAGTATACCGGCCTTTCTCATATCTTCTGAGTCTCTTTGAGAAAAACCAAGGTACGATACAAAATCCCCGGATAAATTACTTACTCTTATTGAATGCTCTTTTGTATCAAGGTCTTTTGCCTCAAGGAAGTTTGAAAGGGTTAGGAGAATATTGTCTGAAAGGTATATTTCTTCATGGGGAACGTCAATTTTTTTCAAGAATGCCTGCATGTAAAAAAGACTGTAAGGGCCTTCTTCAACAGGCGGGGTGGATGGATTCGACCTCCAATTCAATACTATATAAGGTACCATTGAAAAATTAAAGCACAGAAGGATTGGTTTGTCAAGAAAATTATTTTAAAATGGAGTGTTACGGTAAATACATAAACTAATGCTTAAAAATATACCAATCTTAAGCCTGTATAATAACAACAACATTTATTATCAAGGTCGTTTATAAATGTTCTATCCTGGCCATCCTCGAATTGTATCCTCACCAGGCATATTCCACCAGGAAGGGTTGAATGTTTCTCTTCAACGACTTCTCCTTCACCCCATGAAGTATAACGGGTATGTGTTACCGTATCCCCAACTTTTAGATAGAGTCTCTGTTTCATGATGCTCTCGTAAGCGTTATTAAGTACTGAATTTTCAGAATAGTCTTAAAATTTACCTCACGAAATAGCCATATATAGTATACACAAAATGTCCTACTATAGAATAGGTATCCATTCCCCATTCATCTGGCAACGGCCAATATGGCTCACCGTTTCTCAGAGCCTTCATAGCAGCATCGTCGAGATTTTGATGACCTGATGTCCTGAGGAGTTCGACAGCTCCCAAGGTGCCATTTTTCTTAATAGTGAATCGTATGACAAGATCGCCATGGATACCCTGTGCTGCTGCTTCACGTGGATAAATCCAGATACGTTCGATTCGCTCCTTTAACCTCTGATTATAGAGAAGAAATTTGTAATCTTTTGTGTCAAAAGTGAGTGACCTTCCCTTTGCCCGCATTTTTTCTCTTTCACTCGCTTCCCTTTCACTCTCTCTTTTTGCAAGGTCACCAATAACGTTTCGGTCAAAAAGTTTTTCTCTCGGAAGGTATTGTGGCTTTGCTGGTTTCTGTATGATGGTTTCATCATCCATAGTACTTCTGCTTCTTTGGCTCGGTGAAGAGGGAGCAGGGGCTGGAGGGGCTGGGGGGGTTGAAGGAAGACTTGATGGAGCGACAGATTCCTCATTCATGCTTTCCTCTTGTAACACGTCAGTGCTATCCTCGGGTTTTGGTGTGGGCACGCTCGGAATGCTCTGGACAAGGGGTGTACTTCTTTGCGGCAGAGCGGGAGGGGGAGTTCGGTGAATTGGAAAATCATCTGGAGCAATAAGTCTTGTTATGAAAACGCCGCCAGGCTCTTTGATAGGTAAAACAGGCTTGTAGGCGATGATGATAATCATGACGAACACGTGTACAGTGAATGAATAGATGAAGAATCTTCTGAGACTCAACGCAAGAATTTCCCGAAAATTTTGATATATTCTTTAAGACCGAGGCCGTTGCTGTTTTTCTGGAGCCAGAGCCTCATCGATGCCTCCTGAATGTCCTGTCTTCCATGTAGAGCCACCATTTTTTCGGCAGAAGCATCATCTTTAAAAAAGAAGTTCCTGAGCCTGTCCATCATCATGAATCTCTTCTGAAATCGGTCCTCCCACATACGTTTGTATTGTTCTGCCTTATTCTCTATTATAGCCTGTGCTGCCAACTCTCCTGCCTTCATAGCGTAATATATGCCTTCAAATGTAAAGGGCAATACCTGGCCTCCTGAATCCCCTGCAAACAAAATCCTCCCCATGTTGTATATGTCACCTGTCCATAAAGGTATTCTATATGCTTGCCTCTGTCCCTCCTGTATTATGTTTCTTCTTTTCTTAAACCGTTCTAAGAGCATGTTCGTGTTACCACGTTCAAGTGTCCCTGTGCCACATGATGATCCACATGCTGCGGGAAAGACCCATGAATAAAAACCAGGTGCATGCTGTGAACCAAACCAGAATTCACAGCATGCAGTCAGCGATTTGTTTATTCGCTCAGAAACAGTAAAAACAGCACGGCATGGTTTTATACCGAGAACGGACTTCACCCGGGAATTTACTCCGTCAGCAGCGATGATATACTCTGAAACTATATGGGCTTTATCCTTTCCGACAAGCACCTCAGTTCTGTATGATTTGTCATTGATTATCTGAATACATGTACCTTCCAGCACCTGTGCCCCTTTTTCTTGTGCTAAATGACGCAGGGCCGTATCAAATTCTCCTCGTGTTACAATTGCAATTTTCCCACCCTTCAACCCAATATGAATCTCTTTACCCAGTGGTGAAATGAGCTTAATGTGATCGACCTCTTTTTTTACTATTGTCCTGGGAATATGAAATTCCTCAAAAGCACTGGTAGGAAAACCGCCGCCACATGGTTTCATAAAGGAAAGGTTCCGTTCAAGGAGGATTACACTTATACTATTTCTTGCAAGAACCCTTGCCGCAGTTGCACCTGCAGGACCACCACCAACAACAAGAACGGACACTCTTAAGTCCATCTACTGATGGAGGAAAAAAATAAAATCCCCTGAGATGTTAGAGGAAGAGATAAAACAGTTTTCAAAGACACGAGTATTCACCCCTTTTCCGTATCCCCCACATCGATAGTTTATCTGTTCAGTTCAAAAACCTGGGGGGAACGGACAGTGTATTCTCGCTCGCTTTACAGCGGTAGAGCCGTTGAGAAAATGTGCAGATATCTTGAAAAAGAAATCGCTTACTGAACCTGAGATTGTGCCGTCTCTATTTTCATTCCACGACATTGTTTTTTCATTGTTGTTAATCGCAACTATGAGATATATGTTGTCTTGAACCATCCCTTTAATGTCTTCTGAACTCGGTATCGGGAGGCCCTTTGTCGTACCAAACTGTGTATGGGAGTGAAAATCGCCTATTTTCTGCAATTTGTTAAACTGGGAGAGTATGGGCTCTATCTTTTTGTGATTCTTATTTTCGTAAATAACTCCTTTATGTTTTCTGTTTGCTGTCTGAACGGTGAATGCGTGCTCTATTATATAGCGGTCTTCAAGCCTGTATCCGAGAAGAAAGCCAAGGCATTCTTTCTTGTACACCTCCGCGGAACTCAGAAGAAGAGCAAGGAAAGCATTCTCAGAAAGATACACACGCATATCATACGGCCTCTATATCTGATGTTTCGGAATCCTCACAGTAAGCACCGGGCATGGAGCAAATCGGACGACATTTGCCGCGGTGCTTCCGAATAATATCCTGTCCATACCTTTTTTGCCATGAGATCCCATGACGATAAGGTCTATCTTGTTCTTTTCAACAAATTTTATTATCTCATCGTGAGGGACACCTTTAACAGTCGCGCGCTCTAATTGTTTAAACCCCCGCAATTCTTCATTGCCAAACCTCTCCAGCTCTTTCTTTGCACCCTTTTCAATATCCTTGTACAGTTCATCCATGGATGTATGAGGTACATACCACCCTGCTCCCTTTACCACGTCGTAGATGACATTCAGGAGATACAGTTTTGCTCCGTAACGTTTAGCCAAATCAACTGCGTACTCAAGGGCAAAAGAAGACCCCTCTGAAAAATCTGTCGGAAAAAGAATACTCTTAATTTCCATTGCTAACCTCCCTTAGATATTTCGCTGCATTTTCTGGCGATGTCTGTAGTATATAAAACCCTGAACCCCATTCAAAACCACTGATCCTTCTGAGACGGGGAATGATCTCAAGATGCCAGTGAAAATCTTCACCGAGCGTATGCCAGTGATCTCTTCTCGGTATCATATTCGGCGCTGTATGGATAAAATAATTGAACGGTGGTTCATGAAATATTGTCCTTAATTTTTTCAATAGTGATGTGAGTATAAATCCCATGTCTTCAATCTCCTCAGATTCTATTTCGTGGAAAGCACAGTCATGTTTTTTAGGAATTATCCATGATTCAAATGGGAACTTAGCGGCATAAGGACAGAATGCTACAAAATGCTTTGTCTCAAGTATTATTCTGCTGCCGAGCCTCAGTTCCTCCCTAATAATATCACAAAAGATACATCTCTCTTTATAACTATAATACTGTTTTGCACTGTCCAACTCATCTTTGACTTTTTTGGGAATTACAGGTGTTGCTATGAGAAATGATGTCGGATGAGAAAATATCTCACCGGCATCCTTCCCGGAATTTTTATATATCAAGATATATCTTACCCTTGAATCCTGTTGAAGGTCAATAAGGCGATTTTTATATAATGCAATGACTTTTGCCATATGCTCAGGACCAATATCTTCAGGCTTTTTCGTATGTTCGGGAGATTCAATAAGTATCTCATTTGCCCCAACACTGTTCATCTTGTCATAGATGCCGAGACCTTTTCTCCCGAGATCTCCCTGTGTTTGAAAAACAGGATCAAGACTCGGAATTGCCTTTACCCACCATCCAGGCGTATTGGGACTCGTACCGGGGGTCCTGATAGACATAATCTCACCTGGGGTCTCGGCTTCTCGACCGGGGCATAAAATACAGTCTTTATCGTCCCGTTCAGCATTCCGAGACAGAGCATATTCAGAAGGTGCCAGAGATTCAGACAGGACAGCAACCCATCTGCCGAGCAGAATATCTTTTCTCAGTTCATGCATGCGTATTCTTAAGATATAGAATTTTTAAGCCTTCAAGGGTAAGATGAGGTCTGAGAGCGTGGTTTCTGTTAAGAAAACTATGAATTATCTCTCCATATCCACCTGTAACAACGACTTTCAGCTTCAAACCGGTTACTTTTTCTATTTCATCGAGAATCTTTTCTATTGCACCAGCAGTGCCATAAAAAAGCCCGGACTGAATACATTTTTTCGTATCAATACCAAGGGCTGACTCCGGTGGGACAAGAGGAATCTCAGGCAGGGTGGATGTTCCTTTTGCGAGAGATTCATTCATGAGCCTGATACCTGGTATAATTGCACCCCCGATATAATTCTTTTTCTTGCCCGTGACACTGATTGTTGTGGCTGTCCCGCAGTCTACTGCTGCAACGGGACAATTATATAGTTCATAAGCAGCAACAGCATTTGCAATCCTGTCAGAGCCTAACTGCTCAGGGTCCGGGATATCGAAATTAAGACCCGTATTCATTTTGTAATTTACCCTTAAAGGCTCCACGGCGGTGAATCCTTTAAGGGTCTCTCTCCATGTATTTGTATAGCTTGGAACAACAGAAGATATTATACTTCCAGCGGCCGATTTGTCTATATTTTTTTCTCTTTTAAACCTGTCGAGGAGTTCTGAACATTCTGAAGGTGACATGAGTTGTTTCGTATCAATACTTTTAACAAAAAGATCAGAGTTTTCAAGAAAACCTATATTTATTGACGAGTTACCTATATCTATCGCTATTATCATCTCAGTTGCAAAACGGTCAAATCCCCTGAGTCTATCCGTTTTGATTCTCCTGAAGGAAGCCTTAATAACAACATCCCTTCGTTATCTATAGACTCCGCTGTGCCGGTGAGGGTTTCACGAGGGGTGACTATCATTACCTCCCTGCCGATTGTGGAATTCAGACTTTCCCACGCCCGTAAAATAGTTTCTTTTTCCAATGTTATCGGAGTTTTATACCATCTATTCATTTCATCCAGGATGTTTGCCACGATAGGCTCTCTCTGATACAATACGCCGGCCTCTTTTTGCAGGGAAGTTGCTTTCTGTTTAACCTCCTCGGGGAATTCATGGAAATCTGTGTTTACATTTATTCCGATGCCAACGATGGCAGAGGTTATTGTTTGCTTTTGGCTCTTAAGCTCTGTGAGAATCCCCCCTACCTTTTTATTGTTTATCATGAGATCATTTGGCCACTTTGTGGTAATGCTCATACCCGTTACGTTTTTGAGGGCTGTTACGCATGCGACGGCAGACATAAGTGTTATCAATGAACTATCCTTTGTCCTTATTTTGGGTTTCAGGATAACACTCATATAGATATTAACGCCGGAAGGCGATATCCATATTCTTCCGAGCCTCCCCCGGCCTTTATTTTGGCTGTCTGCAAGAACTACAGTACCATCTGAGGTTTTTTCAGAAAGCTCTAATGCTGTAGTGTTTGTAGAGTCCAGCTTTTCGAAAAAGAAAATGTCCCTGCCGACAATACCCTGTATCTTTATCAGTTTTTTAATCTCATCCGGTATCAAGGCATTAAAGCTATTCTTGTTTTAGTATAACGACCTCGATCTTCCCCTTTAATCCCTCTGCGAATGTCTTCGCATCATCTTTTGTTCCAACAATCGAGTCGTAATGCATCGGGACAGCAATCTTGGGCTTTATATCGAGAGCTGCCTTTACTGCTTCCTGCGCTGTCATAACATATGTTCCGGATACAGGCAGAAGAGCGATGTCAACTTTAAAATTTTTCATTTCAGGAATATAATCCGTATCGCCTGCAAGATAGATCCGCTGTCCTTTTACCGTAAATATATAGCCAACCCATCCATTTTCTCTTGGATGAAACTGTTTGTTTGTGTTATAAGAAGGCACAACTTCAATCGTAATGCCATCAACAGTAATCTTGTCACCGGGTTTCACAGTCTTTATAGTACCGGATAACTTGTTCGCGCAATCTGACGGCGTAACAATTACTGTGTTCGGCCCCTGGAGAGCCTTTACATCATCAGGTGAACAATGATCGAAATGTTCATGTGTAATCAAAATAATATCTGCTGAGTCCTTGTGCTTGATTTTAAACGGGTCCGTATATATGACCTTTTCCCCGACAATCTTAAACGTATCATGCCCTAACCAGTGTATATCCTGTAGCATATCTTATACCCCCTTTCTCTATGCCATGTAGTACAACGCATAGATGTGATCTGAATTTCATACAGTTTGCACCATGACGGCGTTACATCTTTTTAAAGCATTATATCACAATTCTACATCCGTCATGTTTTCTACCATTCTGGAATTACCTTCGTATCCGCCAGCCCTTCTGCATGAGTAATAACCTGATACAAAATAAAGAAAATTCAGCATATTACTGGAGAGCCCAGCATATTACTGGAGAGCTCCCTAACAATAAAAGCCTCTGAATTAGGTTATAATAACGTAAGAATATTCCCGTAAAAAACAATGGGAAAGGTTATAGCAATAGTCAACCAGAAAGGCGGGGTTGGAAAGACAACAACTGCAATTAACCTCGCTGCATCTCTCGCCCTCGCTGAGAAGGATATTCTTGTCATAGACACAGATCCACAGGGGAACTCTACGTCTGGCTTTGGTATATCAAGAGACGGGCTTGAAAAGAGTCTTTACGACGTTTATGCCGGCACATGCGAAATTACCGATGCTTTAAGAACAACCGTTATGGAGCATCTCCGTATTCTCCCTTCAACGATTGACCTTTTAGGCTTTGAGTTTGAGCTCTCTGGAAAAGAGGGTCGAGAAAAGATACTCAATAGCATGATGGATTCAATAAGGGATAAATACCGCTATATTTTTATTGACTGTCCCCCTTCCTTGGGACTGCTTACACTCAATGCACTCGTTGCCGCTGACTCAGTAATAATTCCAGTTCAGTGTGAGTACTATGCGCTTGAAGGACTGGGACTTTTAACGAAAACGCTGCGCCTCGTAAGAAATTCTTTTAACCCGCACCTTGAGATCGAAGGTATTATTCTTACGATGTTTGACCAGAGGAACAATCTGTCACGAGAGGTTGCGGAAGAGGTCAAAAAATATTTTGGGGACAAGGTGTATGACACAGTTATTCCGAGAAATGTTACACTTGGAGAAGCCCCGAGTCATGGGAAACCGGTCCTGTTGTACGATGTACGTTCTAAAGGGGCACAGAGTTATTTATCACTGGCAAAGGAGATATTGAATGAAAACGGCATTGGGCAAAGGGCTAGAAGCCTTAATACCTGAAACGGGAGAAGAGGTAATCTATGTAGACATTGACCGGGTCTTCCCGGGACAGCAGCAGCCGAGAAAGAAATTTAAAGATGAGCCTCTTAAGGAACTTGCAGGGTCTATTAAAGAAAGAGGTGTGCTCCAGCCAATTATCATCTCCCGTGTCGGAGATGGAACATTCAACATTGTAACCGGTGAGCGAAGGTGGAGAGCAGCGGCTTTAGCAGGTCTCAAGAAAATACCCGCCCTCGTAAAGAACGTTCCCTCCAAAGACTCTCTCGAGATTGCTCTTATTGAGAATATTCAAAGAGAAGATCTGAATCCTGTTGAAACAGCCGAAGCTTTTAACAGATTGATAATAGATTTCAATCTTTCACAGGAAGAACTTGCCCGCAAAGTAGGAAAAGACAGGACAACGGTTGCTAATTACCTCAGGCTTTTAAAACTTCCCCATGAGGTTAAACTGCTTATTGATGACGGCTCTTTAAGTATCGGCCATGCAAAAGCGATTCTGACCATAGAAGGAAAGATGCAGCAGATAGAAGCGGCACGGAAAATTGTTAAAAGAAATCTCAGTGTTCGCGAGGCAGAATCACTATCGAAAAAAACCTCAAAGCACCAAAAAATAATACGACATAAAGATCCTCAGATTGCATCTCTTGAAGAAAAATTAATCGGAAGTCTCGGGACAAAAGTCCGGATAAGGCCGAGAGGCAAGAAAGGAAAAATTGAGATTGAATATTATTCACTGGATGAATTCGAGAGACTTCTGGATCTCCTGCTGGGCTGAGAAGGACACAAGGAGGACACCATGCAGAAAAATGATGCTGTTTATGACGTTTTGATTATCGGAGGAGGTCCAGCCGGCCTCACTGCTGCACAGTATACCTCAAGGGCAAGTCTCACGACAGTCGTCATCGATAAATCAGCAACAGCTGGTGCACTCGCCTACTCGAGTAAGATCGAAAACTATCCAGGTCTAAGATCACCGCTACCGGGGAAAGATCTTCTCGATATCATGAGGAAACAAGCAGAAGGTTTTGGAGCTCAATGTATTGAGGCGCAGGTTGTTGGTGTAAACCTGTCAGGTGAAATAAAAGAAGTGATCACCATGGACAGAACATATCGCGGAAAAACAATGATTATTGCTACAGGTGCAATGGGACGGAAACCAACGATAAAGGGAGAGGGTGAATTCCTTGGGAGGGGGGTCAGTTACTGTGCTGTATGTGATGCAGCCTTTTTCAAAGGAAAACCGGTTTGTATTATTGGAAGTTCTGAAGAAACCATAAAAGAGGCAGGGGTTCTCGCGAGGTTTGCAGAGACAGTCTATCTCATTTCCCCTGCTCAGAAACTGAAAGGTGAGGACAATCCAGTCCTGAAAGAATCGAATATAAAGGTCATGCTGGGTTATACTGTTACCTCCATCAATGGTAATACTGTGGTCGAGACAATTACGATTAGTGATACACATAAAAAAGAAACCGCCTTAGAGGTCGCAGGGGTTTTTGTCTACCTTCACGGTAATAAACCTGTTGTTGACTTTCTTATCGGAGCCCTTGAGAGAGGCGAGGAAGGATGTATTACAGTCAATCGCATGATGGAGACATCAGTAGGAGGGGTATTTGCAGCAGGAGATGTTACCTGCACAGAGGTAAGACAGGTTGTTGTTGCTGCTGCACAGGGCTGCGTAGCAGCACTGTCAGCAGAACGGTATCTGTATAACAGAAAACGGTATAGAATGGACTGGGGAAAATAAGGCTACCTCTTTTTTCCCATAAGTATTTTCAATTCAGCTGCATTTTTCGGTGCATAGCCAAAGGCATCATTATTGAAATAAATGTAGATATCTTTTTTCTGCTTCATGTATGACTTAATCTTTTTTGCATCCTTTTTTAGAACATCTTTGTTATATGAGGTCGCATAGCTTCCATCTTTTCCGTGTCTCCTCATATAGACGAAGTCAGCTGTAAGAGGCAATTTATTCAGAAAATCGGGATAGTCTGCGAAGCATAAAGCTGCATTTTCCTGTCCAAGAAGATCAATAATCTTTTTATTGATCCATGTTTTATTTCTGAATTCGAACGTGTTTTTCATAGAGTACTGTTTCAGAACAGTAAGGAAGTCTTTTAATCGGTCGATGTCCATGGGAAAGGTTGGGGGAAACTGCCATAAAATAGCTCCCAATTTTTCTTTGAGAAGGGACGCCCTTGAGAAGAATACCTCGATTGGTTCTGCACAATCCTTGAGCTTTTTAACATGCGTGATGAACCGGCTTCCCTTTAGAGAAAATGAGAACCCATCAGGAGCAGTTCTGTACCATTTTGAAAACGTCTCTCTTGCAGGGAGACGGTAAAATGTTACATTGAGTTCAACGGTATTGAAATGCTTGCAATAATATTCAAGCCAGTAGTTTTTGGATAAACCAGCCGGGTAAAAGGGACCCCTCCAATGGTCATAGATGAAACCGCTACAACCTATCATAACATCTGCCACCTTGAGTATTTTATCATAGCAGGGATGAGCTCTGCCATGTTTTATGCCACCGGTGAAGCATCTCGGGAGCATAAGGTTATTTCAGGTATTATCAGACCTGTCAAAAATAGATGGTACTCACTTAAAAAATTAAAGGGTATGACTTAATTTCAGAAGCAAAATCACGGGTAACCTCGATGAGATCGGAGTCGAAGCGGAGATATCATCTCTGAATTCTGCAATACCAGTGAAGTAAGATAAAGGTTTTAATATAAAAAGAGATAGTTTATTTTGATTCGGAAATTAAGTCATACCTTTTCTCCGGCTACAGAAAATTTTAGAGACTTTCTGCGGTAGAACCAAGGGGAATACGCCCGCTATACATTGAAAAACTACTTGACCTTGATCTACCTTTCTGATAATTTTATACATCATTTATAAAAAACATGGGGATACAAAAAGACTTCTTAGCAATTCTAGCATGCCCAAAATGTAAAGGGGACATTAAACTCAATGACAAAGAGGATGGCCTCATCTGCGAAAGATGCAAGCTTCTCTATCCGATAAGAGACGGCATCCCGGTTATGCTTATAGATGAGGCAATACCATTGGACAAAGCATGAACAGAGAACAGAACGAGCTCGATCAGAGGCTTCCCTTAATTCAGCATGCAGACTTGGCTGACAAGATTGTCCTTGTCAGGTTTGATCATAACGTTGTAAAAAAAGGTGAAATAAAAGACCCCTACAGGATAGACCGAACGTTTGGTACACTATATAATATTGTTGAACGTGGCGGCCGGCCAATTCTCATGACCCACGTCGGAAGGCCAAGAGATAAAAAAACCGGCGAAATTGCCTGCAGGCCAGGCGATGCCGTCGAGCCAATAGTTGAATATCTTGAGCATAAATTACATACACGCTTTCACATACCGAAGTTCACTATAGACCCAAAGCTCGGGATTATCAGTATTGATACCTCTATTAATCTTGCTATTCGGGATCTCAGAAAGAGGAAGATAGGTGGCATATATCTTCCCAATACCCGCTGGTTTCAAGGTGAAGAAGCAGAGGGAGAAATCCGGGAAACATTTACCCTTCAACTTGCAGGGCTTGCAGATATCTTTGTGAATGATGCATTCGGTTCTTGGCAACCACATGCATCAACCTATGATATAACCAGGCATCTTCCTTCATATGCAGGCTTTTTGATGCAGCAGGAGATTATGAATCTGAGTGCTGTTCTGAACCCGCAGAGGCCGTTTTTAGCTGTCGTTGCCGGTGCAAAATACGATACGAAGATAAAACCGCTCTATGCAATTTATGAAAAGATTGATGCGCTCATATTGGGTGGCATGATATACAATACGTTCCTTTGTGCAAAATATGATGTCAGGATAGCCGGTATTTCTGAAAAGGATATCAATACAGCAAAGGATCTTGTCAAAAAGGACGAAAAGAACAAGAAGATTATAGAGCTACCTTCTATTATTGAGTCGGAAACCATGGAGGGAAAGATAGAAGGCAGATACAGGACTATTTCAATAAAGGACTTTAAGAGAGGCAGAGAATACGGTTATATCGTCGATATAGATCCAGAATCATTCAAGGACTCGGACGTGGCAGCGTGCATTTCAAATTCCCGAACGATATTTGTCAATGCTGTTATGGGATTTACGCCGCATTTTACAGATGGTTCAGAAGCCCTCGATAGAACGATAGACCAGAACAGAGGCGCTATAAAGATGTATGGAGGTGGAGATACACTCCAGGAGTTTAAGAACCTCTGTCCAGGGCTCTACCTGGCAGTTTTGGACGATGCGCAGTACTATTTCTTTACTGGGGGCGGAACTGTCTTAACAGCAATAGAGCAAGGAAGTCCTTATGGACTCAAACCAGTGAAAGCACTGATGAAAATCTGGGACTAACCTCTTCGTAACCCTTTTACGCTATAAGTTCCTCTTGAAATACCAGCTTAAGACCTTTTCGATATTTGTGGTTATACTGTCCTTGGCATTTATTATAAATATCCTGTCTCCTATCTGAAAAAGTTCTTTTTCTATCCTTGTCAACTTCGATGTATGTGCATACCTTTTTTGCAATTCTTCTTCGAACATGACGACTACCTTGTCCTTCATCCTTAATTCTGTATCAACGAAAAAGATACTTATCTCGGGAGCAAGATCAGAGACCCTGTCAAAAAAAGCTGAGATTTCCTGTTGATATATCTGTTTCGGCGGGGAGGATTTTATCTCCATATAGAGAATTGACCCATCGACCTTTGCAATGAGATCATAATCTCCACCGACCCGTGTCCGCTTGAAGCGAATTCCCCAGATCGCCTCAGCTGCGAATTCAACCTTTAAGATCTCTGCAATAAACCATTCAAGTGTCTCACCAAAGCTCTTTATAGGACTGAGGAGAAGTTCAAACCCTTCAGGTGTTTTTCCAACAAGTCCTATGCGTATCAGGTACTGAAGATAATCCTTTGTTACAGCCGATGTTGCATACCGGGTCACATGTTCAAGCTTAAAGAATTTCTGATGTTTGATTACCTCTCGCAGAAAGAGACGAAAAGAATATTTTTTCAACATCTCATAAAAGCTTTTTATAAAGGTATCTTCTGGCAGGAGGAGATCATCTGAAGGTTCTTTCTTGTAGATTTTGAAGCCCCTGCGTTTTAAAAGTATGTCTAATGAAGGAGTAAGTTCAGAGAGTGACTGCCTGAGTCTCCTGATCTCGTTACGGAGGGCTTGAGATTCGTCAGAGATTCTATCGTCAGACATGTTCTATATGAATTTTATCGCTATCCTTCTGTGCCGGGGACCGTCAAAGTCGCAGAAAAAAATTGCCTGCCATGTGCCGAGAAGTAATTTCCCTTCATCAATGATGACATGTACTGATGTTCCGACAAGCGTTGATTTTATATGTGCATCGGCATTACCTTCCCTGTGAAAGTAGTTCATCTCATGAGGTATAAGCCTGCTGAGCGCATTCTGAATATCACGCTGGACACTCGGGTCTGCGCCCTCATTGATGGTGATTCCTGCAGTTGTATGGGGGACATAAAGATAGCATACTCCTTTCTTTACCCCTGCTTCCTCTACAACATCTTGGACCATGCTCGTAATATCAATGAATTCGGTCCTTGACCTGCTCCGTACATTTATATATCTGACCATGAATCCTCCTCAAGATTAAAGGAAAGATACATATAAATACTGAGTATATCACAACGGTTTCTCTCAGGGCCTCTTCCTATGAGCTGCTAACTCATGGATACCCTTTAAAGACTTCGTCGTAGAAATCAGTATCTACATGGAACTTAATACCGAGTGAAACCAGATGTTCCGGCAGTGACAAGTCTTTCAGTCTCATTATATCCTTTTCTGTTGTAACAATCCACTCTGCACCACTTTTTGAAGCGGCCGTTGTGATTGACTGGATATCTTTCTGACTATACCTGTGATGATCCCTGAATGTCCTGAATCCTGTTAGCGGTATGCCCAGCGAAAGGAGCGTTTTCCTGAACGATTGAGGGTCACCTATGCCACAAAAACTGAAGAAACGTTTTCCCTTCGCCCATGAAAGAGACATTGTCTCATTATCAAGTTTTATAAATTTGGTAGGATTGTGCTCAGCATAAAAAATTTTTGCCTCTTTGTTATATTGTCTGATTTCTTTAATGAGATCATCTTCCGCAGCATGCTGATTTCCGATAGATGCTTTTGTTATAACAACAACATCAGCCCTGACCATTTCTTTCAAAGGCTCTCTCAAAATACCGAGCGGAAAGAGCCTTCTATTGCCAAAAGGGAGAGAACTGTTAAGAAGCAAAATATTTTTGTCCCTGTGCAGTTTCCAGTGTTGGAATCCGTCATCGAGTATAAAGAGAGGCTGCGATGCAAGATTCTGAATGGCGAACATACCTGCCTCATACCGATCTTTCCCTTTTATAATAGGTATCCCTCGCAATTTTACAGCCATGAGGAATGCCTCATCTCCAGCCAAGTATTCATCTAACAACGGGCCTTTTCCGGTGCTCACAAAACAGGGCACTTGAACCCTTCCTTTATAGCCTCTCGTTAGAATACATGTGTTTATGCTCCTTTTCTTGGCTTCTTCAGCGAGTGCCATAACCGCAGGAGTCTTGCCGGTACCACCGAGTGTTATGTTACCTATGCTGATTACCTTGGAAGGAAGTCTCTTTTGATTTTTTAAAGCATGTCGCTTTTTTAAAGAGCACCCCAGGTAATAGAAGGATTCAAGCACTGTCATATCGTTTTCATGACTGGTTTTGTAAGAACGGTTATCAGAAAAACTTCATTGTTAATCTCTATTATATCCCAAATCCAGTGATAAAAAAGATATAAGCCCGTGATATCACTGTCATTGCAAGCACCTGAAAGATGCGTGGCAATCTCATCGGGAAGAGCGAGATTGCTTTCCGCATCGGCGGATCCTCCCTGAGGAGGACATTGCACTCGCTACATTTCTTATCGCTGGATTTGGGATATAACAACTGAAATGACTAAACATGGAAGATATGAGAGCACAAGATAAACTTGAACTTATGCCGACAAGCGCCGTCTTTTATGTAAAATATTCTTTATCACGATATACGAGAGACTTGATACGATAGTCCCGAGGAAAAGGCTTCCCACAATGATTGGCAAGATGTAATGGTCAAGATAGCTGATCTCTCGAGAAAACGAGATCTCTACAAGCCTGCCGTTCAGAATCAGGCTGCCTACTTCTGCACTGATAAAGAGCTGAAAAGGATAGGAGAGGGGGTTTGATATCTGTGATCCAAGGATAACGATGAGCGTATTAAGCCTGAGTACATATGCGAGGGCAAAGGCTGTGAGGGTGTGGGTACCCAAGATGGGTATAAAAGCGATAAAAGTGCCAACTGCAATAGCAAGGGCAATTTCCTGGGGCGACAAGCCCTTTTTGCTATAACGTATTATTACGTCTTTCAGTCTCGAGAAATATCTCATAGTGATCTGTCTGGGCCGGAGTAATTATTCCACTCCATTCGTGCATTATTTAACGTCTTGAGAGGAATATTTTGATAGAACCTCTTTTAATTTCTTTACGATACTTGGCACCTGTATGTTTTTGTTTTCAAGGATGTCCCGTGTTGTTATCCCTCCCTTGTTGTAAAAAGCCCAATTTGCCTCGTCATCGATTTGCAAGGAAGAACCTTCTACAGAGAGTCCTGCAAAAAGACCGCGGCTCCGGGAATATGAAACAATCTCTGCTTTGAGTTTGATGTCCGTTCCTGCCTCCACCTGTCGTCCTACCGGCCCCGCTGCGATACTCGCGTCAGCGCCAAGGGTAAACTTTCCCTTCATGAGGTTATCGACGCTTCGTTTTGTTTTGAAGACCAGGATAATATCGGCTGACTGGGCACCAATCTGCCAACCGATGCTCCCACCGGTAAAAGAGATGAATGCAGGATTGCTCCATTGACCTTCCGTAGTATGCACAACCAAGATGCCTTTACCATGCCGTCCACCAACAATGAACCCTGCTTTAATTACACGTGGGATAATGGCAATGCCTTTGGCATTATGCAGGAGAGAGGGTGGAATCCCTTCTTCCGGAATTGCCATGATCTCATCCAGTACATTAATGGCATCTGTGACTTTTTCTTCTTGTTTACTTGCTGCTTCAAGCTGTATCGATGTAAGAAAAAAGAAGAATAGAATCACTGCTGTGAAAGATATTAATCTTTTCATGTGCCGCTCTCCCTTCTCTTTCTTTGCCTGTGATATCATGCGATGCACTATATGACATATTATTCATTAAGTATACATGATTCTTTGCAAGAATAATCAATTGCAGACCCGTGAGCTGTCTCTGCATGCATGGTTTTATTTTTCTAAAACGTATCCAGAGATTATATCAATTGATCTATCGACAGCGCCGGTATTTCTCCTGTAGAATTCTTGCGCCTTGGAACCGATAGCCTTTACCTTTTCAGGAGACATGAGCAGCTCTTTAAGTTTTGCATAAAGACCGTCTTCGCTTACTTCAACAGCAGCACCGTGCCTGTAAAAATCACCCATAACGGGAAAGTTTTCCATATGAGGGCCGCAGATAATGGGCTTCCCCCAGAAAGCTGGCTCAAGGGGATTCTGTCCGCCATATCCTCTAAAGCTTTTACCAATGATTGCTATGGTAGCTATGCCATATAGTGCAGATAATTCACCCATGCAATCGAGAAGGATTACGTTGCCACGTATATGATCTGGTCCGGAGGTGTAAACAGTGAGTGACGAGCGTTTCATAAAGCTGATTTTTTTGGATGTAAGCATCTTTTCTACCTCATTGAATCGCCCTGGATGTCTCGGCGCAATAATGAGATTGAGGCTGGAGAAATCTTTTTTCAGTTTCATATATACAGAAACTATCAATGCTTCTTCTCCTTCATGGGTACTGCCTGCAACAATAACAGGTCCCTGTATTTTCTCTGTCCATTGAGGGATGTCCGAGGGTGGTTTCGTATCGAATTTGAAATTGCCTAAATTCCGGACCTTGTTCTTGTTAATCCCCAAATGCAGTATTCTTTCGACGTAAATCTCTTCCTGCATACCGAAGAAATCGATGTTGGAAAGAATTTTTTTCATGAAAAAGGAGATTTTCTTATACCCTTTGAAGGAGTTTTCAGAAATTCTTCCGTTCAATAAAATAACAGGGATACCATGTGATTTGAACGCCCTGAGCATATTTGGCCAGAGCTCAGTCTCGATAACGACCATGAGTTTTACTCGTATTCGTTTTAAGACCGCCTTGAGGATGAAGGAGATATCAAACGGAAGGTAGATAACCGTTGTGCCTTCAGGGGACCTTTCCCGGGCAACCTTCTGACCTGTGTCAGTGATTGTTGAGAGGACAATCCTTTTTAACGGATAGTTTCCTTTCAGTTTCTCCAGTAAGGGAATGGCAGCCATAACTTCCCCTACAGATACAGCATGAACCCAGATAACTTCAGACTGCAGAGGAAAGGATTGAGCATCGTACAGGCCAAATTTTTCTCTCAGCCATCTTTTTCTGAATTCTCGATGCCTTTTGACATATTGGAAAGGGAAAATAAACAATAACGCAACGCTATATAAAAAACTGTAAAGTAAATACATTATCTGAAGTTTTTTCTCTCAGTTCCTCTCCGAAATCATTTCCAGAATGATCTCAGCAACCCTCTTTGATGCACGTTTATCGATGAAAGGCTTTTTGCTTAATTTATAATAGTGGAGCATCTCTTCTTTGTATTTTGAATCAAACATTATTTTTTTCAGTTCTCTCGTGATAGTCTCGGGATTAGCTTCATCCTGGAGGAGCTCACGTACCGTTTCTCTGCCAGAAAGAATGTTTATGAGGGATATATAGTCAACGTTTATAAGGAGCTTACCGATGAGATATGACAAAAGAGAAAGTTTGTATACGACAACCATGGGCACTTCAAGAAATACCGTCTGAAGTGTTGCTGTTCCGGAACATACGACCGCCATATCAGATACGGCAAGTATCTTTACTGTTTCCCCTTTCGTAATCAGAACACCCTCTTGCCTGAGTTTTTCAATATAACCCTGGTATTTCCCTTCATCGGTATTTTGAGCAAGTGGGACACAAAATTGGTAATTCTCCCGGGATTGTATTTCAGGATCGTTCTTAAACCGTCTTACAACGGCTATCATGACAGGGAGAAGCCTTTTCAGTTCATGGGGCCTGCTCCCCGGAAGGAGTGAAAGGAGCGGTTTATCTTCGTTAAGACCGAGGGCAGATTTAATCCCCTCTTTCCCCACTCTTTCAAATCCCTCCTCGCCCCCCTTTTCTAAAGGGGGGAAGGGGGGATTTAAGACCGATTCAATATCTTCGAGTATTGGATGGCCAACAAACTCGCAGTCTACGCCTTCCTTTTTATATATCTCTTCTTCGAACGGGAACAGAACGGCCATTTTATCGACGATAGAAGCGATTTTTTTGACTCTCCCTTTTCGCCATGCCCATACCTGGGGGCTGACATAATAGAGTATTTTAATTCGCAGGTCCTTTGCCACGCGTGCTAGCCGTAAATTGAAATCAGGATAGTCAATGAGAACAAGGACATCGGGCATGAATTCCCTGAGCGCATCAGCCGCCTTTTTCAGGGTAGCTCTCACTGTCCGGTAGGCTGAGACCGCCTCCAGAATACCGAAGGCATCGGTTATGCCCGAAATAAGAGTAACACCCTGTGTACTCATTCTCTCACCACCGATGCCGATAATATTGAGATCAGTCCATTGAGTCTTTAAAGCTTTTGCAAGGAGTGAACCGTATAATTCTCCTGAGCTTTCACCACTGACTATCATAACAGTAGCCATGCCGTTGAAATTAAACCATTTCTCCCAACTTGATTTCTTAATGAGGGTTAGACAACATCATGTATAACCTCTACGATTTTTTGTATTGTTGATGTTTCAAGTTCCGGGTACATGGGTAGCGATAAAACCTCTCGAGCTGCCTTTTCAGTAACAGGAAAGTCACCCCTGTGATACCCTAAGAATCTCAGCGCCTTTTGCAGATGGAGTGGTACGGGGTAATAGATAACTGAATCAATCCCGTTTTCCTTAAGCCTTTTTTGTATCGCGTCCCTTCTTGGGCTCCTGATTGTATATTGATGAAAAACATGATACGATTCTTCCCTTTCAACCGGACATGTGACCATGTTCGAGAGGAGATGGCTGTATAGTGCAGCATGCTCTCTCCTTTTTTTGGTGTACTTCTCCAACCGTTTGAATTTTACAAGAAGGATAGCTGCCTGGAGTTCATCTAAACGGCTGTTGAAACCGACGGTGTCATGTTTATAAGAACCAGGGGAACCGTGATTTCTTAATATTCTTATTTTTTTTGCTAAATGTGAGTTGTTTAAGATAATCATACCCCCATCGCCACATGCCCCTAGGTTCTTACTCGGATAAAAACTGAAGCAGCCGGCATCTCCAAAACTGCCAACCTTTTTGCCATGAGTATGGGCACTAATAGATTGAGCACAATCTTCTATCACGCGCAATCCGTGTTTTCTTGCTACCTGCATGATCTTATTCATCTCGGCGGGGTGACCAAAGATGTGGACAGGCATGATCGCCTTCGTCCGTTTTGTTATCCTGGACTTGATCTCATGAGTGTTGATATTGAATGTGTCAGGATCGATATCAACAAAGACCGGCGTAGCACCAGCATAGAGAATTGCCTCCACTGTCGCAAAAAATGTAAAAGGAGTCGTTATGATCTCGTCGCCTTGTTCAATCCCGAGTGCAGCAATGGTAAGATGAAGTGCATCAGTGCATGAAGCAACACCTATCGCTTCATGCACGTCATGATAGTGTGCAAACCGTTTCTCTAAATCGGTGACATGTGGCCCGAGTATATAGTGACCGCTCTCGAGAACTTTTCTCACAGCATGGTCAACTTCATCTTTGATCTCCTGAAATTGTTTTTTCAAATCCACCATAGGGACCATTATTCACCTCTCGTGCTGTCTTTTAATTATCTCGGAAATCTCCAGCACTACTTGTAACGCATTTCTTCCTTCAAAGCCAGAGACTTTTGGTCTTGTTCTCGTTTGTATACAGCGAACAAAATCTTTTAATTCTTCCTTGAGTGGTTCTTTGTTCTCGGGTTTTATCATGTGAGATGATATGGTGCCTTCTTCATTCCTGAAGTATCGCTTTACTTCCGAATTCATATAATCAATCAGTAGGTAAGAATCCTTCTGAAAAACCTTGAGTCTCCTCTGTTTCTCAGGCGCCAGACGACTGACCGTGGCAAGGGCTGTGCAGCCGTTTTCAAATCTCAGCCATGCCTTCGCAACATCAATCTTGTCAGTCAATATTTCTGCCCCTACTGCTCGTATCTCGTTCACTGGGTGTGTAATGAGACTCAATATTATATCCACATCGTGAATCATGAGATCGAGCGTTACATCAATATCAGTCCCCCTGCCGCCTTTTCCAAGAAATGGAGCAAGTCTTTTTGATTCAATGAATAATGGATCGTTGATCATTTTAGAAGCAGCACGTATTGCAGGATTATATCGTTCAAGATGTCCTACCTGAAGGATACAGCCTCTTTTTTCTGCCTCGTTAATAAGGATGTCTGCCTCTTCGATATTTTCTGTTATTGGCTTTTCTATCAGGATGTCTTTCCCCGCTTTAAGACAATCAAGGGCGATGCTATAATGGGTTGCCGTGGGTGTTACGATACTGAGGGCATCAACTTTATTGAGAATTTGTTTATAGTCATAGCATGATTCACACTCGTGAATCTTTGCAAAGTCATCAGCTTTTTCTTCAACGATATCGACAGCAGTAAGCTCAACGTTTTCAAGTTCAGAATAGATTCGTGCATGGTGCTGACCGAGGTATCCGATCCCAATAACCCCTATCTTAATAGCCACAGGACCTCCTTTTGTCTTTGTCAGAGAACATGGCTGATCCTCCTGACCTCCTCAAGTTTTTGAGAAGCCTTGCCTGAATCGAGCGCAGCAGCTGCCATGCTCAAGGCGGTCTTTATGTCCTCAGTCTGTCCTGCAGCGATGAGCGCAGCAGCTGAATTCATAAGGACTGTGTCACGCCTCGGTCCTGGTTCTCCGTTGAGAATGGAAAGCGTGATGGAAGCATTGTCTACCTTCGTGCCTCCGCGTATATCTTTGATTGTGCCTCTCCTCAGACCGAAATCCTCTGGTTCGATATAATATGTGTCGGTCTTGCCATGTCGAAACCGCGACACTTTTGTCCGGCCTGCAATCGTTATCTCGTCGAGGCCATCCTCACCGTGGACAACGATGGCATCATGAGCACCGAGATTCCCGAGAACCTTCGCAAGGGTCTCAGTAAGGGCATCTGAATAGACACCGAGTAACTGTCTTTTTGCTCCTGCTGGGTTTGTAATTGGGCCAAGAATATTAAAAATAGTCCTGATGCCTATCTCACGCCTGGGGCCAATCGCAAATTTCATTGCTGGATGAAAAATTGGAGCAAAAATAAAACAAAATCCTGTCTCAAACAGACAGCGTTCGACCTTTTCCGGGGACAAATCTATTTTTACTCCAAGGGCCTCAAGGAGGTCTGCACTCCCGGATTGGCTGGATACCGAGCGATTACCGTGTTTTGCAACGGGCACGCCTGCCCCTGCAACCACGAAGGCTGTCGTTGTTGAAATATTAAATGTATGAGACATATCACCGCCAGTACCGCACGTATCGAGAACGCCTTCAGGTGCCTTAATCGTCGCTGCCTTCTCCCTCATGATTCTTGCGGCCCCTGTAATCTCCTCGACTGTCTCGCCTTTCATTCTTAAAGCTGTCAGAAACGATCCAATCTGTGCATCTGTAGCATTGCCTTCCATGATTTCTTGCATGCACCGGGCCATCTCAGTTTCTGAAAGAGTACGGATGCTCACGAGCGACTGTATCACGTCTTTAATCATAAGTTCATTGCCTATGGAGCCTTTAATTGTATAAAGTTTCTCAACAGTTCTTTCCCCACCGTTGTCAGTATCGATTCAGGATGAAACTGGACACCTTCGATGAGCATGTCTTTATGTCGCACACCCATTATTTCATCAATATCTGTCCGGGCAGTTATCTCGAGACAATCAGGAAGAGTGTTTTTCTTTATAATGAGGGAGTGATATCGGGTTGCCTCGAATGGATTCGGAAGCCCTTTGAAAATAGTTTTCCCGTCATGATATATCATTGAAGTTTTGCCGTGCATAAGGCGTGGAGCCCGTATGATTTCTCCCCCGAATGCCGCGCCTATGGATTGATGGCCAAGACAGACACCGAGCACGGGGATTTTACCCGCAAAATGTTTTATTAATTCTACGGAGATACCAGCTTCTTTCGGCGTGCACGGGCCGGGAGAGATTACTATTTTTTCGGGGCTCAACATCTCTATTTCATGAATTGTAATCTTGTCATTCCTGAAAACCTTTATATCTTCTCCGAGTTCTCCAAGATACTGAACAAGGTTATAGGTAAAAGAATCATAATTGTCAATCATGAGTAACATGTTATGTAACCCTACCTGCCGTTATCACTAGTATATTATTGCCCTTGATGTGCAAATCATCTTATCAACGGAAATCGTTTTCCGCCATATCAACAGCCCTCATCATACCCATTGCCTTGTTTATAGTCTCTGTAAACTCCCTTTCAGGAATAGAGTCTGCAACTATACCGGCTCCGGTCTGCACATAGACCTTGTTCCCTTTAATGATGAGGGTCCTGATTGTAATACATGTATCCATATTTCCCGAGTAACTGAGATAACCAACAGCACCAGCATAGGGACCTCTTTTGATAGGCTCAAGCTCCTCTATAATTTCCATTGCCCTCACCTTTGGAGCACCTGATACTGTTCCTGCCGGAAAGCACGCTCTCAATACTTCAAATGCGTCCAATCCGTTCTTGAGATTGCCTTCCACATTTGAGACAAGATGCATAACATGACTGTATCTTTCAATACTCATTAAATCTGTAACCTTGACAGAACCTATTTCTGATATCCTGCCTACATCGTTCCTTCCAAGGTCTACAAGCATGATATGTTCAGCTATTTCTTTTGGATCGTTTTGTAGCTCTTTCTCGAGTGCATAATCCTCATCTTCGGTTTCTCCTCTTTTTCGGGTGCCGGCAATAGGTCTCACAAGGACTTTTTTGCCTTCAAGCCTCACGAGAATTTCAGGGGACGAACCGACAAGTATTGCATCTCCTGTATCGAGATAATACATATAAGGTGATGGGTTTATAATGCGCAATGCCCTGTATATATTGAATGGGTCTATGATAAAGTCGCGCTCAAATCTCTGCGACAGGACGACCTGAACTACATCGCCGGAGACTATGTATTCTTTCCCCTTCAAAACCGCGTTCTTAAAAGTCTCTTTTGTGAAGAAGGATGATACAAACTTGGAAATCGAAGAGGTATTCTTCGTCTGGTTGTCTGGCAAAAGTTCGGACAGATGGACGGGGGTCCTATGTGATACACCGGAAGATGTATCGTTGGTGTTCATATGCTTCCTGCTGAGTCCTTGATTTCTTAATTTCTCGATAATAATATCTATCTTTTCCTCTGCTTCTCTGTAAGCAGATTCAGGAGACTTATTATTGATGTGTGCATTTGACACAACCTTCATTTTTCCTTTCAGGCTGTCAAAAATGATTACCGTGTCGGTAACCATAAAGAACATGTCGGGGAGTTCAAGACCCGGTCTGTTGTTATCAGGGATTCGTTCAAAAAATCTGACCATATCGTATCCTATATAACCAACAAGGCCTCCAAAGAACCTTGGTAGTCCGGGGACCTCAACAGGATTGTAAGCTACAAGCTCTTTTTTCAAAACTGCAAACGGATCGTCAGTCTGAAGGATTTCAGTGCCCTGTTCTGTGTCCCTAATTTCGACTTTGTTCCCCCAGCTTTTTATAATTCTTGAAGGTTGAGAGCCAAGGAAAGAGAATCGTGCCCATTTTTCTCCTCCCTCAACACTTTCAAGTAAGAATAGCGGAGACCCTCCGAGTTTCATCGTTGCTGATACGGGTGTTTCTGTATCAGCAAGTATTTCCCGGTAAATAGGAACGAGATTTCCCTTTAAAGAGAGTGACTTAAACGTTTCTAAATCAGGATACAGCATATTGACAAAATCTAACCTTTTTATTAGTATTTTTGAGTATTGCTCATTATAGCTTATCAGTCTCTCATAAGTTAAGGGATTAAGATTTCTCAGATTGGAGCGATTCTCCCGCGGGTGTAGCTCAATTGGTAGAGCACAACCTTGCCAAGGTTGGGGTCACGGGTTCGAATCCCGCCACCCGCTCCATAAAAAAACAGGGTTACTTCACAGGGCAAGCTATCAAAAATCTGTAACTATTGTATGCCCGGAACCTCACAAAAGAAAAGCTGCTGTGCCTTGACAACACTGAAGATAACGCTTTAGAATGATTCAGAAAATGGCGGCGTACCCAAGTGGCTAAGGGAGAGGTCTGCAAAACCTTTATTCAGCGGTTCAAATCCGCTCGCCGCCTCCAACAGCAGTAAATTCACCGTCTTCGTTTAAGAACTCAAGAAGTGATCTATCGAGATCTTTGTTCTCACAGTATTCTTTTTCCAGTGTCTCAATATAGAACCTATCGAGGCCACTGTTATTGAGAAAATCTTCCCTGAGAGCTCTATCTTTATTTGCCAGAATAAGCGGGAGCAGATGATTGAGATAAAATGTCTCTTTTCTAAGATCAAGGAAAACCTTATCGAAAAGTTGTTTGGGCACTTCTATGGCGAGCGCTTTTCCTATCAGTTCTTTTGTTATCTCCTTTCGTAAATTATCCCGGCCCTTTTTCGTGTCTAAAGTTACATAGAAGCTTCGCATCCTTTCTTTGAGCATGCCATGGATGTTCTGATAAAGCTTTTCCTCGTCGGTAATCTTCTTTAGGTCCTTGATGATATCCTTGAGTGATGCGTCTCCAGCAGATATTCTTTTTATACCCCTTGCTAAGGTACGTATTTTCCGTTTGCCGTATGCTGTTACATATTTATTATTAAGAAGATCCTTGATAAATAGACTGTCAAAGAGATTCGTGTCAATTTTGTCGAATTCTTTCTTGTTTCCTATCAGGCTCCTGAGAGAATCTTCCGTAAACAGGACATTTTCCATGAAAGCTATCTGGCTCAGTAACATATGAATGTTGTCGTACCGATCAAAATACGTAACGATTGAGGTAAAATCTTCAAAAAGTCTGAAGTCATTCTTCTCTTGTGAAATTTCATCACAAGCCCGTACTGTTTCGAGGAGAATCTGCTCAAAGGCCTTTTCACCCTGAGCATATGCCATCTGTTTTGCTCTTAACAACCTGACGATGTCTTCGTCTATGAGGTGTCTCCTGAGTGAAGGGTCTTTGAAAAAGAGACTCTGAAGGATGGAACGTGTCTCATTCAGATAATCCGGCTCTTCGATCTCCCGAACCGGGTGTCCTTTCAGCAAAAGTTCATCGAGAGTTTCAAAAAGTACAATGGGTATATCATTCCGTATACCAAGGGTACGAAGTCTGCTCAACTTGGCGTATTCAGAACGTGAAAATGTGTCGCTGGCAAATCCGCCCAGGAGGATATCCCTGTATTCGTCAACGACGCGTTTGTTGTCAGGATACCTGTACATAATGTCTATCTTTATTCTTTCCTGCTGATAACGGTCAATATTGTATCTGTTCACGATGTTTTCAATATAGTTTTCTTCATCATACGATAACGACCTTTTGGGGGCATATAAGTCTGCATATGCTTTATAGAATGCTCGGTTACCTGTATGAACAAGTTTAAAAATAAACACGGTCGAGTTCTTTTCGTTCAGTCTCGAGATAAAACCATCAAGGAATTCCGTATCCTTGTCTTCGGATATAAGAGATGTTCTCTTGAGAAATTTACCAACGGATCTGAGTATCTGTTTCTGTCTCTTTTTGTATTCTCCGGAGTAGTCGTCAGATGATACAAAAAAATAATAGTTTCTTACAGCATGTCCCTGAAGGAACAGACGGGAAAACGATTCTTTTCCTTCAATATCGTTTGTGAATATAACCGTTTCATGTTCATCAAGGAAGGCGCCGAACATGATCAACCTGTTCGTGATGTCTTTTTTCTCTAAATCCTTCAGGGGCTTTTCAACCCCGAACATGTACTCGCAGAAACTCCCTCCGGTTCCCTTATAGTGAATTCCGTCCTCGCTGATAATAAGTTCATTTCCCCTTGAGAAGAACCTGATACGTGACTGTTCTTCTTCATAAAAATAGGGGTTGTGCGTATTAGATCCACCGACAAGAGCGAAAAACTCTACAGGACCTATATCACCATGGAGCCTCAGGTCATTTATCATAACAAAAATATAACACATCTATGAATATTGCTCAAAGATGCCATTTTTGACTATGATAGAGTTTATGAAGATTCTTTTTTGTTTGCTGTTCTTCATAGTTTCTGTTCTGCACGTTCACGGTCATGAAATAGACAGCAAGGTATTTCTGAAGAAAGGGAAAGACGCATTAAAAAAAGGAACCTATGAAGAAGCCATAGTCAGTTTATGGAGGGCGGCAGAGGAATTCCCCCTCATGGGAGATTACGCATTGCTCTGGCTGTCTGACGCCTACCATGAGATTGGTGATCACAAAAAATCACTGGAGAATATACATGCTCTCCTCAAGCAATATCCACGATCGCCTCTCGTGAAAAAAGCACGCTCCAGAGAGATAGAAGAGGCTGAGGCCATGTTTCTAAAGAACGTAAATAACCTCTACAGATCCTTCTTAAAAGACTACCCGAATGACATGGAGACGAAATACCGCTATGCATTATGGCTCAAGAAAACAGGTGACCAAGACAAGGCACGGTCTATCTTCAAGGCTATTTATATCAAAGCAGGCCCATTTTCTGAAAAGGCATCGCGCGAAGTGCGGTCTGTTGATATGAATCTTGAAGACTACATAAAAAGGGCATCAAATCTTATGTCGGCTTATAATTTCAAGAAAGCAGAATCTGTTTATCGAGAAGCGCTCTCGAAGGATAACGGACGGTTCAAAAACGAAATCTTAGACGGTCTCGGACTCTCTCTCTTCAGACAAAAAAAATACCGTGAGGCAGCAGCTATATATGAGAAATCACACAATACCTACTGGCAGGTACGCTCTCTCTATCGCGCTGGAGATGGAAAGGCTTTCGATGCTGCCTTCAAAAAACTCCAGAAAAGCGGCAGTAGACTGACAGGACGAGTTCTTATCTGGCTCGCTTGTGATTACAGGAGAGACGGAGATATGGAAAAAGCACTCGAGACGTTTCAGACCGTTCGAGAAAAATACCCTGCCGAGACGGAAGATGCTCTCTGGGGCATAGGATGGACATACTTCCGTGCAGGAGACTATAAGAAATCCGCTGATATATTTAACAAACTCTATAAGACCTATGATGAGCCGCAATACCTCTACTGGCAGGCACGCAGTTTTGCTGAAGATGGACAAAATGCATCTCAACTGTATTCCACACTCGCAAGGAAAAACAGGGATTTTTATAGTATCATGGCATCTCTGCAGATCGAGAATGATCACGATCGAATTGGCACGGTTGAAACAGGGGAGTTTTTGCCAATCTCCGGCACAAGGGGGAAGGCACTTCTGGAACCTACACCGAATGACCGCGTAGACGCCCTCCTCGAACTTGATTTCTTTGATGAGGCAAAGCAGGAGCTGAAATACCTTTCAGATCGCACCACTGCAAGGGGAGAAATCCTCTATATCTGCTTAAAATATCAAGAACTGGAAGAATACAAATATTTAATCAGGTTAGCAGTAAATATACCCCTTCGAGAGGAAATCTACCAATTTCGATATCCGCGTGCATATCGTGATATTGTTGAAGACCTGGCTGCAAAATACAGGGTGGATCCGTTTCTTGTCTTTTCAGTCGCACGCGAAGAGAGCAGGTTTGATCCTCATGCAAGGTCCATGGCAGGTGCCCTCGGCCTTATGCAAATAATGCCCGAGACAGCCAAAAAACTGGATAGGAAATTAAGACTGGGCGCCCGCAATTCTTACGAGATACTTGATATCAAGAACAATCTTCACTTAGGCATCTACCTCTTAAGTAATCTGAGTCGTGAATTTGGATCATTTTCGCAAGCCCTTGCCGCTTATAATGCCGGAGAGCATAGGGTGAGAAACTGGCTCAGACAAGGGAAGTATAAATCAGCTGATGAATTCATTGAAGACATTCCCTATGGAGAGACAAGGAAGTATGTCAAGAGGGTTTTAACTTCTTATTTTGAATATAAGCGCATATTTTCCCATAAGGACGATGTTTCCGGGATTTCATATGAAAAATTGTAGACATTATCTGAGATATTCTGTTATTTTAGTGCGAAGGTTTTCATGAGGACCCTCTTTGACGACAGTCATTCTATGGATCAGTCTGCAAGTTTAAGAAAGGAGGTTACACCAGTGGAAAAACTCAAGATTCTCGAAGATAAGATTGCAACGACAATTGAGAGGGTCAAGATCTTGAAAGAAGAAAAGACCTCGATGGAGAGAAGGATAAAAGAACTTGAGGGCATGCTCGATGAAAAAAATCAAGAACTTGAACAGTTGAAGTCCGAAAAGAACACTGTTAAAAGTCAAATCGAGGGTCTCCTTCATGAACTCGAGACACTAGAATCGGACTAATGAGGATCATGAATAGCGTTGAGGTTTACATTTTGGGCCAGCGATATACAATAAAAGGAGATGCTTCTGAGGAACACATCAGAAAGCTTGCTGCATTTGTTGATGGCAAACTTAAAGAAGTTCATAATTCATCTCCAAATATTACTCCTGTAAAGGCATCAATTCTTGCTGCTCTCAATATTGCCGACGAGCTCTTCAAACTCAGAAATGAACAAGATGAAATGACTAAGTATATCGAGGAAAAGACACAAAGATTAACTGCTTTATTTGACTGAGAGACAGTAAAAGCGCTCGCAAGAGTCTCTTGACATGCATATCACCCGTATGTATCGTGTTTCTGTCCCTACCACGTGATATAAATATTTACTATGCAAGAACGTAATGTTGTGACAATGCGATGTCGTCCGTTTCCATGGTCTATATAGTGTCTGCGCATAAATGCAGTCTTTTTGTTGCTAGTTTGTCATTCCGGCTCGACCGGAATCTTTCCGACGGCTTTTAGGCAGGATCCCCGACATGCTTCGCTTGCAGGAATGGCAGTCTTTCAAGTTTCCAGATTACTCCATACACAGACAATATATAAGCCATGAGAGGTTATGGTAGGAATTTTAAGGCTAAAATACAGCTTGTCATATCGTGAGTATCCAGTATATTATTAACATTAAAATGCGTATCGATAAAATCGAGTTGACAGGATTCAAATCCTTTGCTGATAGAACTACCTTTCATTTTCATCCAGGTATAACGTGTATTGTCGGACCGAACGGGTGCGGAAAGAGCAATGTTGTTGATGCATTCCGTTGGGTTCTCGGCGAGCAGAGTGCAAAAAGCCTTCGCGGAGACAAGATGGAAGAAGTGATCTTCAACGGGTCTGTATCGAAGAAGCCCAGAGGTATGGCTGAAGTCACTCTGGTTATATCAGGGCTTGACGGTTCGGTGAAATCACGAGAGGGTGAAAATGGAGAAGGCGTATCAGATATGGCATTTGTTTCGAGGAGACTGTATCGATCAGGTGAGAGCGAATACATATTAAACAAGAATCAAAGCAGGTTGAAGGATGTCAAGGATCTCTTTCTCGATACGGGTCTCGAGGTGAAGAGTTATTCAATCCTCGAACAGGACAGGATAACGGATATCCTGCACGCGAAACCACAAGAAAGAAGAGTCCTCATAGAAGAAATAGCGGGAGTCATGAAATACAATGTCAGGAAGAGAGAAGCTCAAATGAAGCTTGAATCATCACGGTCGAATCTTCAACGAATAAACGATATTATCATAGAAGTAAAGAGACAGATTAATTTCCTGGACAGGCTCGCTAAAAAGGCGGAGAGATACAAGAAACTCTCTTCAGAGATTCGCTCAATAGAACTCAAGATCTCAAAGAGAGACTACAGTATCCTGAAAGATTCAAGTGAAAACATAATTGCTGATTACAACAGACTGAGAGCGGAAGAGTCTCGGAAGAAGGCAGAGCTTGCAATAATAGAAAACATGACCTCAATGAAAAAACTCGAACTTCTTGAGAAGGAAAAGACGTTAGAGCACATACAGGAAGAGTTTCAGAGCCTCGAGAAGGACATAGCAGGCTTAGAAAAGCTTATAGCAGTCGCAAAAACGGAGCGGGATAATTCAGGTGAATACCTCTCAAAGCTATATCAACAAAATAAAGAATTTAATATAAAACGGGCAGATTTATTAATCAAACAACAGGAAGCAGATGAAACTGAAGCGGAACTTTTTCATGAGGTTGAAACGCAGAAAGAACTTCTTAATGTTAAATCTGACGATCTGCATTTTCTCGAAGAGGAACTCAATGAAGACCGGGTAACACTTGAAAACAGACGGAAGGATCTTTTCCGAGTGTCAGAAGAACTCAGTAGCCTCAAGAATGATCACAGTAAACTGCAATCTGCCCTTGAAGGCCTCATTCAAAGGGAAGCGCTGTCGAAGACAGACGTCAAGAATCTGAACACGTTACTTGCTGAGACAGAGGCTGCTTTACAAGACTTTCGGGCAAGGGTTCTGGAAAAAAACAATGAACTCTTACTTCTCAATGAACAAAAGGTGATGCTTGATAGTGAACTTTCCAAGAGTAAAGACAACCATGAAAATCTCAGGGAAAGTCTCTTAAAGCTGAAAGAAGATATTGCGTCCGACATGGCACGAATAGCATCCCTCCAAGAAGTCGTTTTTGATGAGTCAACAAAAGAGCTCTTATCAGAGGACGTGCAGTTCAATCTCCTCGCATCAATTTCCGACATCATCGAGATTGAAGATGAATATGAAAGAGCTATTGAAAGCCTCCTGTCAGAAAAGGTGAACTCATTTATTCTTTCCTCGTACGAGGATATTGAAGCTGCTGTGTCAGCTGTGAAAGAAAAGGGGTTGGGGAGGACGGTTTTTCTCCCTATCAGTCCTTTCCACTATGAAGAACACCGTGAGGTTCCGGACGGATCTTTTGGCAATGCATTGCGGTTTATCAAGGTTAAGGAAGATTTCTCACAGATCGTTACGAGTCTTTTTGATAATACCTTTATCGTCAGAGACCTCAAAACCGCACTCCGTCTTGCAGCATCCGGTCATAAGGCAACATTTGTAACCCTTGACGGAGAGGTTCTGGAAACAACGGGCGCGGTAATTGCAGGTGACGTAAAGGGTGTTTTCAGGAGGAAGAAAGAAATAAGACAGCTCGAGGCAACCATGAAGGGCAAAAAGACACAACTCGAGGATGTGCAGACAGCACTAGAATCGCTTCAACAGCTTATTACAAAAAGAGAATCGGAGATAAAAAATAACGAAGCCGCTATTGTGGAGAGAGAAAAAGAGGTTTCTGTTTTGAAACTTACTGTTGAAAAAACAAGCGAGGAGAAAGAGCGGAGAAACAGAAAGCTGTCATATCTCTCATTGGAGCTTGAACAGATGGGACAGGAGATGAGGTCGATTGAGAAAATGCTCGAAGAGAAAGAGGCAGAGCTGCAAACAATGACCTCAAGGAAAGAAGAGCTGGAAAACCAGAGTGCACTTCTCCAGGAAACAATTTCACAGAAACGGGTACACATCGAAGTATACAGAGCAGAGGTGACTGATCTGAAGCTATCCATCACATCTCTCAAAGAAAGGCTGGATTCAATAAGAAAGGAACGGGAAACAATACTTAGAGAGATAGCAGATAATAATCAGAAAAGAGTTTTCTTGACAGAGGAGATAGCATCCGTAAAATCGCGGATCCATCAACGAGATGAAGAAATAGAGGAGAATGAAAAGAAGATACGGTCACTTGTTTCTACCGCAAATGAATTGGGGGCAAATATCTCTAAAAGGAAAGAAGTAATAGAAACTGAAAATCATGAATTGCTCAAAGCCGAAGATGAGATGAAACATCTCCGAAAACACATAGAATCCATTTCGCAGAGCGTTGCCGAACTCGATATTCACAGGACAGAACACAAAATGAAGATGGAGAATCTATCCGGCCAGATCAGTCAAAACTACGGGTTAGACATTTCTGTCGCAGAAGTTGAACAGTTCACCAGTGAGGATGAGAACCGTCTTGTCGAGCTTAAAGAAAAGGTTGAGGCCCTTGGCCCGGTCAACCTCGGGACACTGCAAGAGTACGAAGAACTCCGTATACGCTATGAATTCTTAAAAACACAGCAGGATGACCTTACGAAATCAATTGCTGAGCTTGAAGAAGCGATTGTCAGGATAAATGCTACGACACGGAGGAAGCTCAGGGAAGCCTTTGATTTGTTACAAGCAAAATTTTCAGAAGTTTTTATAACCTTGTTCGGTGGTGGCAAGGCAGAGCTCGTTATGACCGATGAACATAATATCCTCGAGACAGGTATTGATATCATAGCGCAACCGCCGGGAAAAAAACTGCAGAATATCAACCTCCTCTCAGGAGGAGAAAAAGCGCTTACGGTATTGTCACTGCTCTTTGCCAGCTTTTTGATAAAACCATCACCTCTCTGTATTCTTGATGAGGCTGATTCAGCACTGGATGAATCAAACACAGAGAGATTTGCACAGATGTTACAGGAGCTTGCAAAGCACATACAGTTTATTGTCGTGACTCATAACAGACTTACCATGAGCGCTTCTGACTACATCTATGGGATTACCATGGAAGAGGCAGGGGTATCAAAGGTAATATCCATGCAACTTGCTGAGGCATAGAGTTTAGGCATAACAGCCTATGGTAAATCCTTACCAAGGAATTCCCATTTGTTCCATGATAAAGCTGGTAGATGTATTACATGACATAAAGGTATCGACAGATCCAGAAGATCTCCTATGCTACAGCTTCGATGCCTCAGGGCTTGAGGCCGCTCCCTCTGCCATTGTCTGGCCACAGGACACTGAAGATGTCGTAAAGGTGATGAAGTACGCCTATGAGCATAATATCCCCGTTGTCCCACGCGGTGCGGGTACCGGGGTAACAGCTGGTGCTGTGCCTTCAAGAGGAGCAATAATCCTCAGTTTTGAAAAGATGAACAGGATACTCGAGATAGACTGCGAAAATCTCAATGTTCTCTGCGAGCCTGGTGTTATCAATGGGAAACTTCAGCGTGAGTTGCAGAAGAAGGGACTCTTTTATCCTCCAGACCCGGCAAGCATGAATTTCTGCACCATAGGTGGTAATGTTGCTGAGAATGCAGGAGGACCGAGGGCTTTAAAATACGGTGTCACGAGGGACTACGTCATGGAGATAGAGGCCGTTCTTCCAAATGGGGAGATACTCACGACAGGAGTTAAGACTTCAAAAGGGGTTGTGGGTTACGATTTGACAAGACTTTTTGTTGGTTCGGAAGGAACATTGTCGATATTCACGAAAATCAGGTTGAAAACCCTTCCCCTTCCCGAAGAGGTTGTTACGCTCCTCGCTGTTTTCCGTAATCTGGAAGCATCCGGTGATGCAGTCTCTCAGATTATTTGCTCAAAGATAATACCGAGGACACTGGAATTTATTGATCACGAAGCAATACAGGCGGTTGAGCATTACAGGCCCGTAGGACTTCCCCAGTTTGCAGAGGCTGTGCTCCTCATTGAATTGGATGGCCATCCGGCTGTGATAATAAAAGAGGCAGAGAAAATAGCAGCTTTATGCCAGGGTCTCGGGGCTGAAATAGAAATGGCTGAGGATGAGGATGCACGGGAAAATCTGTGGATAGCACGGCGTGCCATATCACCGGCTTTGTATCACATAAAACCTACGAAGATAAACGAAGATATCGTTGTCCCGAGGAATAAAGTAACCGAGATGCTGAAACGGCTCAGAAACCTGTCCGAAAAAAGCGGGATAAAGATTGTAAATTTTGGTCATGCTGGTGACGGCAATATTCATGTAAATATTATGGTAGACAAGATAGACAGAGCAGAATACGAAAAGGGCGTTGGTCTCATCGAGCAGATATTCAAGGATACAATTTCGCTCGGTGGGACCATATCCGGTGAGCATGGAGTCGGACTGACAAAGGCACGATATATCGGAATGGAGATGTCAAAACAAGAGATCGAAATTATGGACTCATTGAAAAAGGTCTTTGACCCAAAGAACATCCTCAATCCCGGAAAGATTTTTCCTGAAAAGAATACCTGAAATAGTCACGATAAGCTTTTACAGATAATGGTTCAGAAACCATCTCATGAACATAGATTTTAAGAAAGAGAGTTATTCACTGATTATCCACATACATCCTTATGAGACTTCAGCTCACAGTAACCACTATTTTTATAAGGAGAAGAAAGATTGAAAAGTAAGTACAACCAATTGAAATAACGTATTATTTTGTGTGCATATATTCTATCCGAATTTCTCCAAAATGGTGCCTTTTGCTGTAGCGCAAAAGTTTTTAACATAGTTATTAACATTCAACACGAAAAAATGACCTCGGTTCTGATTCAGCGAGGTAATTGCTCATAAGCATGATATTGTCTGGCTTGTTCAGTAAATGAATCTTGAGCAGGTTTCACCTTGTTTCGTTAAATTCTTCTTCTTCCTTTTTATTCTTCATCCTCTGCACAAGTCCCTCATATGAATCCTGACGGATAATTTTATTGAATTGATTTCTGTAGTTGTTTATAAGACTCACTCCTTCGATGACAACATCATATACGCGCCACTGGTCATTTCTTTTCGATAGCCTGTATACGATGGGTATTTCAACATTCCTTTTTGTGATAATTTTTGTTTTTACTACTGCATAGTTGCCGTCCATGGTCTCATCTGTGTAAAGGATCTGCTCATCTGTATAACTCTCAATCTTATTCACATACGATCTTTCCAGAAGATCGCTGAACAGGGGAATGAATTCCTTTCTCTCCTCCGGGCTTCTCTTTTTCCAATGGAGTGCAAGTGACCGTTGTGCCATCTCCTCATAGTCAAATCGTTCGCCGATTGCTCTCCGCAACTCTCCTCTTCGGATAGCTACTTTATCGGGGCTTTTCAGTTCTTCATTTTTTAAGATGTCAATAACATTATCGATAGTCTGCTTTATCTGAGTCAATGGCTCCCCAGCCTGTACGGGGATTGTCATGAGTATAACGGAACAGAGAAAGAGACAGAACAGCTGAAGCGCTCTTGCCATAGACCCTCCCTACCGGAATTCTTTCAGGTCGATGCCCGTTGCATATGCAAGGTTTGCAAACGATAATCTCTGATTATACAAGGAACGAAGATAATTTGCCTTTAACTGGGCATATACTATTGCAGCATCCGCTATTTCCTTTGCCTCTCCAAGCCCGAGGTCAAAGTTCGCAATTGCAGAAACAAGCCACTTTTTTGCATTCCTGTAGCCATCTTCAGTAGCCGTAATACTTTCCGTTGCCTCTTTTAAATCAAGATATGCCTTTCTTACCTCTAAGGGAATCGCACTGTCAGCAAACCTTTTTCTCTCTAGTAACTTTTTATACTCAGCCTCAGCCTCTTGGACTTTGCCCTTGGTTATTCCGAAATCAATTGACCATTTCAGTCCGAGGAATGCAGCACCGTAGGTACGGCTGAAGACGTCATAAATAAAGGGATTTTCTATCCGGCTTCTGTTCGAGGCATCGGCAACAGTTCCAGCGAAACCAAGAAAGAATGTCGGATAGTAGTTGCTTTTCTCTACCGCAATGAGTGAATTCTTCGCCTGTAAGCCCTCCTGGAGTTGAATAAATTCAGGTCTTGATTCAAGGGCATTATTGATGTAAGTGTTAAGATTTAGAGGGCTTTTATCCTCCAAGGTGAGAGACGTGTCTTGAATATCGAAATCCGCTTCTGGAGGGATATCTAAATGGGCTGCCAGGGCCTCCCGTGCAAGGGAAATTTCCTTTTCAGTCTCAATCAGTTTCTGTTCAACTTCTCCGAGAAATGCCCTCAATTTATATAACTGAATCTCTTCCGCCCATGGTGACTCTTGCTCAAGTTGTTTTTCTAATTTCTCAACGGAATCAGTCAGCTCGTCCCTTATCTCAAGCACGAGATTTTTCATGTCACGCGCCAGCAGAAGACTATAATAGAGTTCCTTAATTCTCATGATGATATCAGAGGTTTTCTTGTCTGTAGCTGCTTTTGCTGCCTTTATACCGCTTGATGCAGCTTCTTGTAAGTTGCGCAACTTGCCGAATGAATAGAGAGGTTGGATCAATAATACCTCAGCAGATCCAAAAATTCCATTAATAGTAGGCCTTGTTATATCATCTGGAGAGTATACCTGATCTCCTCTTGCCCTTGGAGAAGGACCTGTTACAGCAATAAGTTCTATCTGGGGATATGCTGATGAATCCGCCTGTAATTTTTTCGACTTATAGATCTCTTCTTCGTAACGAACCTCTCCAATTTCAGGGCTTATTTCAATGGCCGTTTCAATGCATTGTTGCAGGGTAAGTACTATTTTTTCTTTATCTTCCTGTGGGTTGTCTAGGCATAAAGCGAGTGTTGGAAATAAAAATAAGAGAACTATGAGAACAATAAAAAACACATTCGATATAAATGTAAGGTTTCTTGTATTGCGTATTATGCGTACCATAGCCCCTCCTTTGCAATTCATGTAAGGCGTTATTCGTAAGTGATTAATGTACTGTTCGCAACAGAATGAAAAGCAGATCGTCTTAATTTACAAGATAGGTAATTTTGATAAACATACGTTTCCGTGCCGATATTGTCGCATGGTAATCCATTCAGATCTTTCCGAAAACATATTTTGCTATTATCTCTTCTATATCGATTGCAGATTCTGTTTCTCTTATCCTTTCGCCATGCGGCAGAATTCTCTCAGATCCTCCAGGCGTTATCTGGAGGTATTTTTCTCCTATAAGTCCTTTGGTTTTGATTGAAGCTATCGCGTCTTCCTGAATCTCAATATCTTCATTGACGGTGAATTCAATCAATGCCTGATAATCGGCAAGTCTTATGCTTTTTATTTGTCCGACCTTCACTCCGGCTATTTCAACAACAGCCCCCGGCTTAATTCCCCCTGCCTTTTCAAATTCGGCATAGAGCGAATACTCCCTGCCTCCTATGATTTCGAGTCTGCCGAGTTTTACTGAGATATATGCAAGTGAAAAGATACCGATCAAGAGGAAAAATCCTGCGGCTAATTCCTTGTCTATCTTCATTGTATCAACCTCCTCTCTTCATAAGAACTCTATCGGACCTTCAAGGCTGCCGGTAATAAACTGTTTCACAACAGGGTCAGAAGATTTTTTTATCTCTTCAGGGGTTCCCGTTTCAACGATAATACCATTATGCAACATGGCAACTTTGTCTGCAACCTCAAAAATTTCAGGAATCTCATGGCTGATTATTAACCCTGTAAACCTGTATTTTTTACGAGTATGTATGATGAGCCTATGAATAGAGTTTAGAATAATCGGGTCAAGGCCTGTCGTAGGTTCATCGAATAGGACTATAGATGGCTCTGTTATTAAAGCGCGGGCAAGAGCAACCCTTTTTTTCATCCCGCCACTGAGTTCAGCAGGATACTTATTTCCCATCCCCCTGAGGCCGACATCGTCCAATGCCTGTAACACTCTTTCCCGAATCTCGTTCTTGCGGAGTTTTGTCTTTTCTTTTAACGGAAAGGCAACGTTGCCATACACGGTGAGGGAATCAAATAATGCTCCACCTTGAAAGAGCATGCCGAGTTTTTCCCTTGTCTTATCGATGTCTTTTCCTGTCGATGCAGTCATATTAATACCATTAATCAATATCTTTCCTTTATCTGGTCTTATAAGGCCAATGACATGTTTCAGAAGCACGCTTTTGCCGCACCCGCTCTTGCCAATGATAGTCATGACTTCTCCATCAGAAATCTGTAAATTTATTCCGCGCAATACTCTGAGATTGTTAAATGATTTCTCAAGATTAACGATTTCGATCATCTGGTTTCATACCTATAGTAAAATTGAACCGAGAAAATAATCCCATATTAAAATGAATACGGAGGACATCACCACTGCCTCAGTCGTGGCCCTGCCCACGCCTTCAGCACCATAGCTTGTGTGGAAACCTTTATAACAACATATCCACGATACTATGACACCGAAACTGAACGATTTATATAATCCCATCCTTATGTCTTCCATAGCAACAAAGGTCTCCATCTGGGAAAAATACGTACCAGAGCTGATTCCAAGGAGTTTTACTCCCACAACATATCCCCCGTAGATGCCTACCAGATCAAAGATAGCAGTGAGCAGGGGAAATGTAATCATAGCTGCAACGATATATGGAACAATCAGATACCGTATGGGGTTCAGTGCCATTGCATACAGGGCATCAATCTGTTCAGTTATCCTCATGATGCCTAATTCTGCTGTCATTGCGGAACCAGCCCTCCCTGTAATCATGAGTGCGGAAAGCACAGGTCCAAGCTCTCTTATGAGACTCAGCGCAATGGCAGGTCCGAGCAATGCGTCCGAACCAAATTTTCTCAGGGTATAGAATAACTGGAGCGCAAGAACCATGCCGGTGAACGCCCCTGTCAGGAGGATTATGGCCATTGATTTGGTTCCTAAAAACCTTATCTGACGAACAAGCACATTGAATTTAAAAGGAGGGACAAAGATTAAGTATAGAGCGTTTATCAGAAAAAGAAACATATGCCCCATCATTCTCAATTTTGACAGGAACCACGCACCGAGAATTCTTACTATATTATTCATCGTTCTGTCTCATCTTCATTCATGTTTTATTATAATGATCATTTCCTTTTTTCATCTGGAAAAATTAGCGTACCATAGAAATATTCCATAATCTTCAAAAACCCTCACCTGAAATATGTTCTTTATATACGTAAGGATATGAACGGGCTGTGCGCGTTTTGTTATATGCATATGAAAATTACTTATAAATTATGTTACTATATCAGCTTAAAATAAATCCTTTGATAAAAAGGATTTAGAAGGCGTTTTTATCGCTTTTAAGCGCCGTTTAAAATCTGAACTAATTTTATTACATAAGAATTGACTAATAATCAGGGTCAACATGAATAGGGGGTGAAGGATGTCGATGAATAATTATTTTTTCACATCAGAGTCTGTTACAGAAGGCCATCCGGATAAGATAGCGGATCAGATTTCTGATGCGATACTGGATTCAATAATCGTAAAAGATCCCGTTGCAAGAGTGGCCTGTGAGACACTGGTAACGACCGGCCTAGCATTTGTAGCAGGTGAGATTACGACAAGTTGTTATGTTGAGATTCCTGATATTGTTAGAGAAACAATAAAAGGTATAGGATATACAAGGGCAAAATATGGATTTGACTATGAGACATGCGCTGTCATTACTTCAATTCACGGACAGTCCATGGATATCGCCATGGGGGTAGATATCGGTGGTGCTGGTGACCAGGGATTAATGTTCGGTTTTGCATGTAATGAGACCGAAGAGCTTATGCCACTCCCTATTATGCTTGCTCATAGGCTTTCTATGCGCTTGGCAGAGCTCAGAAAACAGGATGTCATTCCTTACTTAAGGCCTGATGGCAAAACACAAGTAACGATTGAATATCAGGATAAAAAGCCGGTCAGGATAGATAGTGTTGTTGTTTCAACGCAACACAGTCCGCAGGTCACCTTAAAGGATATCACTGAAGATATTATTGAGAAGGTGATTAAACCCACTCTGCCGCCGAACATTCTCGATGAAGAACATATCAAATATTTTGTAAATCCTACCGGCCGTTTCGTTACAGGTGGACCGATGGGTGATACTGGTCTGACGGGAAGAAAGATCATTGTTGACAGTTATGGTGGTGTCGGAAGCCATGGAGGCGGTTGTTTCTCGGGAAAAGACCCTTCTAAGGTCGACAGGTCAGGTTCTTACATGGCCCGGTACATAGCAAAAAATATTGTTGCTGCTGAAATAGCCGAGCGTGTACAGGTACAGATGGCCTACGCTATCGGGGTGCCGGAACCAGTGTCTGTATTGGTAGATACGTTTGGTACCGGTAAAATACCCGCTGACGAGGTCGTAAAATTAATAAGGAACAACTTTGACCTTACACCGAAAGGTATGATCGATACCTTGAATCTCAGAAGACCGATCTATAAAAAGACAGCAGCATATGGACATTTTGGACGAAACGATCCTGATTTTACGTGGGAGACCCCGGATAAAGCAGGGACATTAAAGAGGGAAGCAGGGCTATAAACATAATAACTAATCTTAAGGTCTCCGTTAAGGTGAACCCCTTCAACAAGGCCTTGATTTTTTGATAGGAGGATAGATGGTCAAGCATGACATTAAGGATATTGGCTTAGCAAAGAAGGGAAAACTCAGGATCGAGTGGGCCGCGCAGGAGATGCCCGTACTTCAGACTATTACCGAGCGTTTCAGGAAAGAAAAGCCTCTCAGGGGGATCAGGCTCTCGGCATGTCTACACGTAACCACAGAGACAGCTACTCTTATCGAGACCCTTAAAGCAGGAGGTGCAGAAGTCTATCTGTGTGCCTCGAATCCCTTGAGCACTCAGGATGATGTTGCCGCATCCCTTGTTCATTTTTCCGGGATTTCAGTTTTTGCGATAAAGGGAGAGAACAAAAAAACTTACTATAAACATATCAATGACGCTCTTTCTTTAAAACCTCATATTACCATGGATGACGGAGCCGATCTCGTCTCAACGCTTCATACGGCAAGAAAGGATTTGATCCACAACCTCATTGGAGGGACAGAAGAGACAACAACAGGAGTAATTCGCTTGAGGGCTATGGCAGAAAAAGGAGTTCTTAAATATCCCATCATTGCGGTCAATGATGCATATACGAAATATCTGTTTGATAATCGCTATGGGACTGGTCAGAGCACCATTGACGGGATCATGAGGGCTACGAGCAGATTGCTTGCCGGCTCTGTTTTTGTTGTCTCCGGCTATGGATGGTGCTCCAAGGGTATTGCGATGAGGGCTCAAGGCATGGGTGCACGAGTCATAGTCACAGAAGTAAATCCATTGAGAGCGCTTGAGGCAACAATGGATGGCTACGAGGTAATGCCCATAAGAGAAGCATCAAAAATAGGGGATATATTTGTTACGGCAACGGGGGATATTGATGTCATTTCAAGGGAGTGCTTCGCTCTCATGAAAGATGGCGCAATAGTATGTAATTCCGGACACTTTAATGTTGAGATATCCATTGAGAACCTGAAAAAAATGTCAAAGAAAAGGCGTGTTATTCGGGATTTTGTCGAAGAATTTACCCTGAAGAATAAAAAGAGGATCTATCTTCTTGGAGAGGGAAGGCTGATCAATTTAGCGGCAGCAGAGGGACATCCGTCTGCTGTTATGGATATGAGTTTTGCAAACCAGGCACTTTGTTCAGCATATATGGCAAAACACTTCAAGATACTTGAAAAGAAGGTATACAGTGTTCCTGAAGAGATAGACAAGAAAATCGCCTTGCTGAAACTCAAGGCAATGGGGATAAGAATAGACACGTTGACTAAGGAACAAAAAAGATATCTCGAGAGCTGGGAAATGGGTACATGAGATGAAAGACACATCAAATCATATCACTGTTGCTATCCTGACCCTTAGCGATAAGGGAGCCAAAGGTGAGCGTGAGGATGATAGCGGGCCCATTATCCAGGGAATGCTCAATGACATAAAAGCCGAAATAAAGTATTACGATATCCTGTCGGATGAGAAAAGACTCATAAAAGAAAAGCTTATAGAATACAGTTCCAGGGTTGACCTCATACTCACAACAGGAGGGACCGGGCTTTCTCCGCGGGATGTAACACCTGAGGCAACCCTCGAGATACTTGATCGGCAGGTGCCGGGCATTGCTGAGGCAATGCGGTCAGAGGGTCTGACTATAACAAAACGTGCAATGCTTTCCAGGGCAGTGGCCGGGATAAGGGGCAGGTCATTGATTATCAATCTTCCAGGGAGCCCTAAGGCAGTCAAGGAAAGCCTCTCAATCATTATCGACGTCATCCCCCACGCAATCGAGAAAATTAAAGGAGATTCTTCAGAGTGCGCACGTTAACCAGAAAAATGCAATTGATTGTTGTATCGGAGGTACAGCCGCCTTCAAAGTCTTTTGATTTCAACATGGTTTTATTATATGCTCTAATGCAATTCATAAACGTACCCACCTATGATTATACAAATCAAGAATTGCATCACAGCATGAACAAGGAGTTGCTGCAAAAGACTTTTCAGTCAACCGTACCTCCGCTAAATACATTTTTTGGGTTAACGTAATATATGGACGACGTATCCTACCCGTTTGCATTCATTGCAGGCATATTGTCATTCCTCTCACCGTGCGTACTTCCATTACTCCCTTCTTATGTATCCTTCATAACCGGTATCTCCTTTGAAGACTTGACCGGTGGCGTGGACAGAAAAAGGATAACATTCCTCACCATAACGAATTCTCTCGCGTTCATCACCGGATTTTCCACGGTATTTATCGCCCTTGGTGTATCGTCTTCCGTCTTAGGAAATTTATTATTTCAGTACCTTGATGTGATAAGGATAATCGGGGGTGTTCTGGTCATAATCTTTGGTCTTTTCATAGCAGGTTTTCTCAAACTCGATTTCCTTATGAAGGACAAAAAGCTCCGTCTTGGCGGCAAGCCTGCCGGATATGTCGGGACATTTCTTGTCGGCATGACCTTTGCCGCTGGCTGGAGTCCTTGTATCGGCCCAATCCTCGGTACAATCCTTGTCTATGCAGGCTCAAAAGGTTCCCTGGTGTACGGACTCAAGTTACTCGCTGTGTATTCACTCGGACTTGCAGTGCCGTTCTTTCTCTCAGCAATCGCCGTAAATGCCTTCTTGAGTTATTCAAAAAAGATCATGCGTTATATGCGCGTGATTATGATAATGAGCGGTCTGGTTTTAATTATCTTCGGAATCATGCTCCTGACAGATCAGGTCAGGGTTCTTTCTCGAATATTTCCCGATGTCGGGATAAAGTTTTAAGGAGGGTAGGGAACCAGCGTAGCAGCAGATTGGCTCTATCTCCAGATCTCCCTCATCAAACCGCAGTTCAGCTTTCCCGAACACTGCTTTCCAGTCATCTTCTTCCAGTGGCTTTCACATCGTGAGTCCATTTTCGCTGTAAAATTCTGAACTTATAAGGAATATTCTTGCCGAATCGGGCTTGCAGATGTTCCTAAGTGTACGTTTTTATAAATATGGTCACATACGTTATAGAGAATAGATTCTTCGGCTATGCCTCAGAATGACAACATACGTCACTCTGAACGGAGTGAAGAGTCTTAATGCCTTACCAATTAATACGTTAGCGAATTTATGAACCAATGTACTAAGGCTGGGCTTACGTGGGATGATTGTTATGACTATCTTCATAGACTTGGCTATGATGTAAAAAAGGGAGAGCTATAAGAAGTCGGGTAAGGTTTCTACAATGTCCGGTTTAAACGGAGGCTACTACAAGCTGCGAATTATACTCAAACATTAAGACCCCAAAACCATGTTAGCGTAATCTGGTTCCGCACCGTTTGCACGTGTGCCTGTTGATATTGCTTCCCAGATATTTATTACATGAGGGACATCTCCAGTTAACCGAGCTAAACCCGATAAACGCAGCGATAGTAACAACCTGCGCTGCAAAAATCGTATTCTTTGATACTTCTCCGAATAAATCAACGCGTTTATAGATCATGGTAAACAATAAAAGGAGAACCAGTGTTACAGCTATTGCAAGAAATTGACGGGTCTGACGCAATCTGAAATCCCGCATGATCTGTCCGTGATCTTTTTTTTTCATCACTGTACTGTTCTTTTTCTTTGATAAAAAATATTCACCATCGCGCCACTATTATACAGCTGCGGTCACCTCTTTTCAAAACGGTTACTCCATATGCATTTATTGGACAAGGTGTTTCTATGCGTTCACGGATTCTTAATAGCAAACGGGCGATTCATATCAAAATCTTGAGCAGAGAGAAGGAAAGTGAATAATAGAGCCATCACATGCCCTCAGGAGACAGTAAGAGATGTAGAAGTTACCCCTTGTTTGCTTAATTCCTCAATTGTCTTGTTCGTTACTCGATCTCGACCTATCTTTGTTGTGGGGACAGCTCTATTTATTGGGATGTGCTGCTCTTATTTTCTTTTCACAGAAAAGTCCATGGCTAAATTGAGTTTCTGCTTCCTGAAGTGCGCACGATTTGCTATGGCCGTAATTGAGCACATTTCAAAAGAAAATTGTTAAAATGAGCTCAAAACAGACGAGACAACGCATAAGAAAGGACCTTGAAGAGCTGTCTCATTTGGAAAATTCGCTCGAACACCAATCTGTAAAACGTCTTACGGGAGATTTAAAAGGATTTTGTCGGCTCAGGGTCGGCAAGTTCCGTATTGTGTTCGCCATCCTTGATGAAATAAGAACTATAGCAGTAGTGAATATCGCACCGCGAGGTGATGTATACAAGTAGTTAGATATCCTGGAATATGAAAATAACATTAAGTCATGCTGATACGTAGGTATAAAACTTCCTTATTCTTTTCGTGTTTTACTCCCGAAAACTTTTATGCTGACTATCGATTGTGCCGGTCTTCGTGCTTCTTCAGGTGATATTGTCAAACCCTCAATGATTGCATCTGCAGTTGGATCATTTATCATGCATTCAATAGGGACGGCTGTTTCATCGACGACCCTGACATCCCTGAATCCTGCATCCCTTATGACCCCTATATATTCATCCTTCATCATAGCTCCTGAAATACAACCGATATATGCTTCAAAAGAGTTCTTGATAAAATCCGGCAGTTCTTTCATCAAGACAATATCCGAAACCATCAGCCTGCCGCCCGGTCTGAGCACCCTGAATGTTTCCTTAAAAACCCTGCTTTTGTCAGGTGAGAGGTTGATGACGCAATTGGATATGACTACATCAACTGAATTATCAGCAACCGGTATCTTTTCAATCTCTCCAAGCCTGAACTCTACATTTGCGTAGTTCCCTTTTCCTGCATTCACCCTCGCTTTTTCGATCATCTCGGGTGTCATATCTACCCCGATAACTCTTCCGTTTCTACCCACCATGTTAGCAGCAAGGAAGCAATCGAATCCCGCGCCTGATCCAAGATCCAGAACGGTTTCACCGTCTCTTAATGATGCAAGGGCAACAGGATTCCCGCAGCCAAGCCCCAGATGAGCACCTTCAGGAACTGTCTCGATTTGATTCTCGGTATAACCTATCATCCTGCTTATATCCTTTACTAAGATAGTGTTCCCACAGCACGATTTTTCAGGTCCGCAACAGGAACTACCCTGTTTCGCAATCTTTGCGTAGCCCTCTCTCACGACCTTTTTGATCTCTTCCTTCTTCATTTCACATCACACGTAAATTAACACGCGCCCTTCTACACAAGGTTAGTCACTGTCGCACGCGTCTCCCATGCCGTCTCCATCAGTATCTGCCTGGTCAGGGTTGGAGATGTCGGGGCAGTTGTCCTCACTGTCCATGACTTCGTCTCCGTCAGTGTCGGCAATACCTTCGACTATTACTGCTTCCATCTTGAGGACAGGCTTTAAAATAAAATTCCCGTTTCCTGTTTCAACAACAGACTTCTCTGCATCAAAATCTATAATGAGTTCGGTAGTCGCTCCCTCCAATATGCTGAACTGTTTGATAAGTTTTAACCCTGACTGCTGCGTGCTCGGAGTTTCAAATTGAGAGACAGAACACTAAGCAGGCAATCTTATAGACACTGTGTATTTTCATTCTTCCTCCTTTTTGTTGCCCTTTAAAATAATAAGGCACCCATTTGTAGAACGTTGCCTTTGCCTCCTGTTTCCTCACTGGTTCCTTTCTGTTTTCATGATAACGAATGATAAATTCTCATCTGTAGTTGATGAATTCAATATGAAAATCGAAGTCCTTCTCTTTCAACATTTGTATAACGGCCTGAAGGTCATCGAGCTTCTTCCCCTTTACCCGTACCTGGTCTTTCTGGATCTCTGATTGTACTTTGAGCTTCATGTTCTTAATGAGCTTGACAATGTCTCTGCTCCTTTCGGGAGATATGCCCTGCTGGAGGGTTATCACCTGTCTGAGTGTATCGCCCGTTGCTTTTTCTATCTTGCCATAGACCAAAGCCTTCAAGGATACACTTCTTTTTGCGAGCTTGCTCTTGAGAATCTCTATCAAGCTCTTCAATTTATAATCATCCGTTGTATGAAGAGTTATCTCCCCCTTGTCCTTATTGAGTTCAATACTGCTTTTGCTTCCCTTGAAGTCAAAACGCTGGCTCAGTTCTCTTGCCGCCTGCTGCACGGCATTCGAAACCTCCTGCATGTCGACCCGGCTTACAATATCGAAAGAATGTTCAGCCGCCATATATACCTCTCAAAAAATCTTTGACTATCTCTGCAAATTTTTCTGGTACATCCAGATAACAAGGATGATTTGCACCGTCGATAATATGTATTTCGGAGTTCCTCACATAAGATTCGAGTATCTTCGAATCGGTGGGTGGTGATACCGTATCTTTCTCTCCCCAAATGCCAAGCAGGGGGATGGCAATCCTGCCGAGCTGATTGCCGAGACTTTTTATCCCGACCGGTCCGATTACAACAGCTGCACGGGCACTATAATCATGTATGAGGTATCGCAATGTGACCTCTCCGCTTATAGACGCACCTATTAAAATAGGGTTTTCAATGGCGATCTCCTTCAATATGGTGTTTAAGAAAACAGCGTATTCATCTCTGTTTTCGGTATTGAACTTGTCAGACCTGCTCTTAGCCCCATAGGGCATATCAAATGCATACGCACTGTAATCTTTTGCAAGTGCATCGAACAGCCCTACGTCGACCCAGGTCTCTGCATAAAAACTATAGCCATGGAGCAGGACAACGGGAATACCCGTTCCCTTTTGAAGATACCGTATTCTCATGCCTTGAATAGAAAGAATATGTTCCATTGCTTATTGAGCGTATTTTACACGATTCGACTGCTCTCTGTCGCTTTTCAAGAATATAACTCGAGGGTTAGAAACCAATAGAAATTTTTTAATCAATCACTTACTATAAATTAGCCTCTCAATGAGGCTATTCGTCTGGCGATCGAATATCCTTACCCGCAAAGCAAGCCAGCTTTCAGGAAGCAGGTTGAGGCTATAGCAGCATTTAACTGCCTGCTGGCTTTGCCCAATATTACTTCTAAGACCCTTGTAATCTGTGGAAATGAAGACCTTTTCTTCCCACCTGAAGAATGCATCATTTTGTCAGAGAGAATTCCAGGAGCGCGATTCTCTCTCATCGAAAAAGCGGCTCATTCGATTCACATGGAATATCGACAGGAATTTATTCAGAGAATTATGAATTTTCTTTCATAATGGTTGACCCCTTACGAAAGGCTTTATCCTTATACATATTGTTGTCAGCCTCTTTAAAAAGCTCTTGCATGTTAAAGGGCATCTTTTCACTGACAGCGTACCCGATGGAGATACTCAATGGAAGGTCCGGATGGGCCAAGTTGTATTCAGATATGGCTTCTCGAGTCCGCGAACATGCACTTTTTACAGAATTATAATCTGCATTGGGAATGATCACGGCAAACTCGTCACCTCCAATTCGTGCAACGACATCTGCCCTGCGGAATGACTCCTTGATAACCTGTGCAGAAGCCTGGAGAATTTTATCTCCGGCCTGGTGCCCTTGGGTATCATTAACATGCTTAAGACCGTCAATGTCACAAACGACTATACCAGCCGACTGGGAGCGGCCATCCTCAATCCGGCTCATCTCCTGCTCAAAGTAGCTTCGATTGTAAAGCCCGGTAAGCGAGTCATGCATGCTGAGATAGTACAACTTCTCCTCAGCCCATTTTCGCTGAATCGCTATAGCATAAAGTGAAGCAAAGCGTGTAATAAGCTGGAGGTCTCGATCGGTATAATCCCTGTTCGAATTAGCAAGTGCTATCTGCCCGACAAGACTATCCCCAATCATCGCAGGTGCTGATAAAAATCTCTTGATAGGAATGTGTCCAGAAGGTATCCCGGTCGATCGTGGGTCTTCAGCCGGATTATTTGTTAACAGTGCTTTTTTATTATCGAGCACCCATCCCCAGAGTCCGCTAAACTTCTCAAAGACTATGCTCTTATCCTTGACATCACATTTATCCCATATTTCCCTTGTCATCGTCGTGGAAACAAAATATCCTGCGTTTGGCTCGATATAGCCGACATATCCAAAAATGCTTCCCGTGAGATGCCTTGCGTGTTCCGATACGATATGCGATATATCATCAATTGAAAATGACTGCTCTACAAGTATAGCACTTGATAATTCAGCTATAGCTGCATTGACCTTGAGCTCCCAGGAGAGGGCATCTTCTATGTTCTTGCGTTCCTCTATAAGATCCCAGATAAGCCTTGCACTATGTCCGCCGATCACCTCGACATGTGCCGGTTTTTGACTGAGCAGTTCTTCCTGAACTGCCTCACTGGCGGTTACATTAACAATTTCATCAAGGCTTTTGTCATAAAGGAATTCCCTGTAATCAGTGGCAGTTGGTATTCCCAAGGTACGAGCTAACAGCATGCCCGGTGCATCAGTTTTTATGTCAACAACACCCAGGATATTTACCGTTGCACTGTTATAAAATAACTCGATGAGCAGCTTTCCTCCCCTGCCTGCGCCGATGATAAGTAAGTTCGTTTTGTCTTTTGGCATAATTAGTGTCGATCTCTACGACTAGTATACTGAGTGATCGAATGTCAAATCAACGAATACAGGAACTTCGACGGGTAATAGAAAAAATCAGCCTGATAGAGCAGATTTAAGGCCCGCTATGATTCCGTCAATGTTCTTCGTCATGATTGTCCTTGCGTCAAGCACAAGATTGTCATCTTTTATCCGTGCAATAATCGGAGGGATCCCGCTCCTTAATCTTACGACGAGATCATTGACAGGAACTTCTTCAGATTTTACAGCTATGACGTATGTTGGCAGGTCTACCTCTGGTAGGGAGCCACCCCCTGCTCTCGAAAAATCTGCCACAATACTAATTGATGCATTCTCTATTTCTCTCTTCATTCTTTTAGCAATCTTCCTTGCCCTGTCCCTGATTTCCTCTGGTTTCTGCAGGAGCATTCTTAATGTGGGAATACTCTTTTTCGCCTTTTCTTCGTCACTGTATTCCATGAGTGTGGCTTCAAGACCTGCAAGCGTCAGTTTGTCTATTCTCACAGCCCGTGTCAAGGGATTCTTCTGAATCTTTTGAACATATTCTCTTTTCCCGACTATGACTCCTCCCTGCGGACCTCCCAGGAGTTTATCTCCACTAAACGTTGTTACATCAACCCCTGTCTGCACGATATCCTTTACGACGGGTTCACTGTGTATACCAAAAGCCTTCATATCAAGTAGGCAACCGCTCCCGAGATCAAACATAACGGGAACATGAAATCTGCGCCCGATCATTACAAGGTCCTGTATCGAAACCTCATCAGTAAAACCGCTCATTCTGAAATTGGATTTGTGGACTTTTAAAATAAGTGCGGTATTCTCATTCATTGAGTTCTCATAATCAAAAAGATTCGTTTTATTTGTTGTCCCTACTTCGCGAAGGATTGCTCCACTTGCTGCCATTATCTCGGGCATCCTGAAAGACCCGCCGATCTCTACAAGCTCACCCCGCGATACAAGAACATCTTTCCCCTTTGACAAGGTATTAAGACAAAGCAAGACAGCAGCAGCATTATTGTTCACAACGAGTACATCTTCTGCACCGGTAAGCTCTCTGAGAATCCGCTTGATATGGGCATACCGTTTTCCTCGTTTCCCCTCCCTGAGATTATATTCAAGATTTGAGTAATTTTCTGACACAGCGGTAATGTTTTCGATCGCCCGCCTGCAAAGCACAGACCGCCCAAGATTCGTGTGAATGACGACTCCTGTCGCATTAATGAGCGGGGTGAGACTGTAAGAAGAGAATCTCTTGATGGTCGCTTCGATATCTTCTACAATGCTCTCTTTTGAAAATACGAGCGTGACCCCATCCATAATCCCCTGTCTCCTCGAATCAATGACATCTCTGATTGCACTGATGACATGTCTTCTCGGGTAGTTATGCAACCACTCGATACCGTGAGAACTCTTCAGGATTTCGTCAACAGAGGGAAGTTGAGAGAGTAATGTCTGGTTTTCGTTCATGTCTTTTTCTAACATAGAATGAAAATTAGGTCAATGAATTTATTTTTATTTATTAGTCGTTATTATATGTTAAAATACATCAATTCCTTCATGTAAGAGGATTTCGATTGAAACACGCAAGAAGATCCCGCTGAGGGTAACTTACTGTGATATACGATATTCACGAGGAGTGTGGAATATTCGGGATATACGGTCATCCCGAGGCAGCAAATCTCACTTACTTAGGATTATACGCCCTCCAGCACAGGGGCCAAGAAGGGGCGGGCATCTGCTCTTCTGACGGAAGACACCTCTTCCTTGAAAAATCCATGGGGCTCGTTGCTGATATCTTCAGTGAAAAAAGACTGCGACGACTCCCGGGCTATCTGGCGATAGGCCATAATCGTTATTCTACAGCAGGCACAAGCGCATTAAAGAATGTTCAGCCCATAGTTGCAAACTTTGCTCTTGGTTCATTGGCTATAGCACACAACGGCAACCTTGTCAGCTCACTTGATCTCAGGACCTCTTTAGAGAATGAAGGTGCTATCTTCCAATCATCATCAGATAGTGAGGTGATTGTTCATCTCATTGCACACTCAAAAGGCTACGACTTTTATGAACGGGTCATCCATGCAACCAAACAAATAAGCGGCTCATTCAGCCTCGTTGTATTAAGAGAAAAGGAACTTATTGCAATACGAGACCCTTTTGGTGTGAGACCGCTCAGTCTCGGGCAGAAGGACGGTTCGTATGTTGTTGCGTCTGAAACGTGTGCCTTTGATCTCATAGGAGCAACATATCTGCGTGACATAGAACCCGGGGAGGTGCTCATTATTAATGAATATGGTCTGACCTCCCTGAAACCCTTTAACAGTCTGCGGAAAGCATTCTGCGTGTTCGAACTGATTTATTTTTCAAGACCGGACAGTAATATCTTTGGTGGACTGAATGTGAACGAAATGAGAAAAGAATTCGGGAGACAACTTGCCAAGGAATCCTCCACAGGAGCAGACCTTGTCATTCCTGTCCCGGATTCAGGTGTTCCCGCCGCACTTGGTTATTCAGAAGTAAGTAAGATTCCCTTTGACTATGGACTCATCAGAAACCACTATATCGGAAGAACATTTATCGAACCAAAGCATCAAATAAGACATTTCGGCGTCAAGATAAAGCTCAATCCTGTAAGAAAACTTCTCGAGGGTAAACGGTTAGTTGTCATAGATGATTCAATAGTCCGGGGAACAACAAGCAAGAAAATAGTCAAGATGCTACGAGAGGGCGGCGGTGCAAAAGAAGTACACCTGAAAATAAGCTCTCCACCGACCATCGGTCCGTGCTACTATGGGATAGATACACCGACAAGAAGTGAACTGATCGCCTCCAGTCATCTCATCGAAGAGATCAGAAAGTATATAACCGCAGATTCACTTTCTTATTTAAGCCTTGGGGGACTCAAAAGTATCGTCCCGAATGCTCATAACTACTGCACTGCATGTTTCGATAGCGATTACCCCATTAGTTTTCCGGGAGAACACCTCAACCAGCTGGAATTCCTTTTCAAGTAGATCGCCCCATCGAGATTATCTCTTCTCTCTGAGCTCATCAAGAACAGTTACCTATGAATTTTTCTTTTCTGTTAAACTACAATACATTTATGAGGGATCAAGGGTGCTGGAATCCTTAAGTACTTTTTTTTACAATAAACTGGGAACCATGCCTTATTTACTAATGGAGTTTTGATACTTTGATAAACAACGTTGTCCGTGACATCTTCAGGGTTAATCTCGGAGTGAAAAAACATGAAAGGGTTCTCATATTTCATGACCGAATTTCAAAAAAAGAAGTCGTCAATGAAACAGATAAAGAACGCCGGTCCAAGCTTCCTTACCTCTCTTTACTCGCAGCTGAGACTGGTAAAAATTTATGCAAATCAATCATACGGTATGAATATCCTGCAACAGGAAGTCACGGTGCCGAACCTCCCGTAAAACTCTGGGAACTCGCCTTTGGAAAAAAGTCGATTGAACGATTACGGGAGAATCGTATTCTGTTACCTCTTTTGAAAAAAACGGTAAAAGAACATGATTTAAATGTGGCTGAGGATATAGTCCGAAGATATAAACATCATGCTGTCCAATGCGTCATTGCCCTTGCAAATTATTCCACAAGCCATACGAGGTTTCGAGATTTTTTAACAAGGGTCTGTGGCTGCAGATATGCAAGCATGCCCCTTTTCGATATAGCAATGCTCGAGGGCTCTATGAATATTGACTGGAAGGCTCTTGCAAAAAGAACAGCGAGAATAGCCCGAGCAGTAAAAAAGGCGTATCTGATTGAGGTAACCACCCCAAACGGTACATCTATATCACTTTCAAAAAAAGGAAGAAAAACGATAACTGATACCGGAATCCTGACCAGAAAGGGCTCTTTCAGTAACCTTCCGGCTGGTGAAGTCTACTTCGCACCCCTTGAAGGCACTTCTCATGGGAACCTTTTTCTCGAATGGGGGCAGACAAGCCAGCTTGGGTCTCCCATTACACTCACCGTAAAAGATGGGTATGTCGTGGATATCTCCGGTGACGATCCATATGCCGAACAGCTCCGCATAAAGCTCTCAGACAGGAAAGAGAATGCAAACATAGCAGAACTCGGCATCGGAACAAATGAAGCAGCAAAATGTCCTGACAACATACTCGAATCAGAAAAGATACTCGGTACCATTCATATTGCTCTAGGCGACAACAGCTCCTTTGGCGGCTCTGTCAAAACCCCCTTTCACCAGGATTTTATTTTTTTTCAGCCAACGGTAACACTTATCTATAAAGACGGCGGTAGAGAAAATATCCTTTTGGATGGCAAAGTTATTATTTGAGGTACTATCCTATGCGACATATCATTCTCGGAACGGCTGGTCACATTGACCACGGTAAAAGCTATCTTGTAAAGGCCTTAACCGGGATAGACCCTGATAGGCTTAAAGAAGAAAAGGAGCGCGGTATCACCATTGACCTCGGTTTTGCTTACCTCAGGTATCCCGATAATCTCACGGTCGGTATTATCGATGTCCCGGGGCACGAAAGACTCGTCAAGAATATGCTCGCAGGTGCAGGAGGTATCGATCTTGTTCTGCTCGTTATTGCTGCTGACGAGGGTATCATGCCGCAGAGTCGTGAGCATCTCAGTATATGCAACCTCCTCAAAATCAAATCAGGGCTTATCGCTATAACCAAGTCTGATCTCGCGGAACAGGAGTGGCTTGAACTCCTTGAAGACGACATTAAGAAGTTTGTAAAAGGGACTTTTCTCGAAGGAGCGGCAATAGTGCCCGTTTCATCTAAGACATTGCATAACATTGATCTCCTGAAGGAAAAGATCAGAGACAGTGCTCTCCTCGTTGAACCAAAACCAACAAGTGGTCTTTTTCGACTTCCCATCGACAGGGTTTTCACCCTCAAAGGGTTCGGAACAGTTGCAACGGGGACTGCTGTATCTGGCAATCTATCGATTGATGAAATTGTTGAAATACTTCCCAGCAACGTAAGGAGTAAAGTCCGGGGCCTCCATAGCCATGGCAAAGCATTGCAGACAGCACATGCAGGCCAACGGGTTGCAATCAATCTTCTCGGCATTGACAAAGACATTATACAAAGGGGTGATTCTATCGTTGCACCTGGAAGGTTTACGTCGACACAAATCATCGATGCAACGGTAGAACTTCTCCCGGATGCACCTGTTTTGAAAAGTAAAAGTCTTGTCCATCTACACATCGGAACATCAGAGATTACCGCCCGTATCCTCCTCTATGGTCAGGAGGCTTTAAAAGCTGGTCAGAGGTGTTACTGTCAGTTCAGACTCCAGGAGCCTGTCATAACCCTGTCAGGTGACCGGTATATAATCAGAAGATTTTCACCTGTTGTTACCATTGGGGGCGGGGATGTCCTTGACCCTTATGCTCGCAGAAGGAGCCGTAAGGAAGGGATAGACGATTTAATGATATTCGAAACAGGAACACTCTCTGAAAAGATAGAAACAAAGATTCAAAAGGCCGGAAAGGCCGGTGTTACAATCCCTTTTATAGAAGGGTGGGTCAAAGCTGATATTCCATCTATAACAGACGCGATAAAGGCGCTCGTTGATAAAAACATGCTGATGCTGTTTGATGATTTACTCTTTCACGAAAAGACCTTTGCCTCTTTAAGAGATACGGTCAGAAAGACCCTGTATGACTTTCACAAGAAAAATCCTCTCAAGCCAGGTATGCCAAAGGAGGAGTTGAGGGCTCAGTTACATATGGATCAGAAGATATTTAACAAAATGATTACCGCTATCAATGAAGTCTCCAGTGAGAAGGACATAATTCGTCTAAAAATCTTCAGTGCAGCCTTATCAACTGCTGATGAGACTATCAAGAAAAAAATCCTTGATACCCTGGCGCACGCTAAGTATCAACCACCGACAAAGGAGGAGCTTTCTCTTTCCCTGAAACTGGATTCAAAACAAATATCCGATATACTGAGACTCATGGCACGAGAAGGCAGTCTTATGAGAATCAATGATTCGATTTATATTACCTCCGGTGATTACAAGGCTATGATTGATTCCTTAAAGAAATTTTTCATTAAAAAATCAGAAATGACCGTAGCTGAGTTCAGAGATATCCTGCACACATCGAGAAAATACGCCTTGCCCTTCCTTGAATACCTTGATTCGAACAAGATCACTGTGCGTGTTGGTGATACGAGAAAATTATTACTTAAATAAATACGTGCTTATGCTTTCTTGAGCAGACAGACTGCATATGCTGCTATTCCTTCACCCCTGCCGATAAAACCCATGCCTTCATTAGTCTTAGCTTTAATATTAATGAGCCCTGATGGTATCCCTGATCGTGCTATTTCTTTTTTCATAGACTCAATATATGGGGCAAGTTTTGGTCTCTCTGCTATTATCGTTGCATCTGCCCAGAAGACCCTATATCCATGCATGTTTGCAAGTTCTACAATTTGTTTCAACAGATCAATGCTTGATGAATCCTTCCATTTCAAGTCTGTATCCGGGAAATGCTTCCCAATATCCCCAAGGCCGAGTGCACCAATGACTGCATCTATAAGCGCATGACATAGTACGTCTGCATCTGAGTGGCCGACGAGCCCCTTGTCAAAAGGTATGTTGATACCGCCAAGGACAAGTTTCCTCTTTTTGACAAGTCTATGAGAGTCGTATCCTATACCGATTCTCATAGCGTCTGTTTTTTTCTTGATAGAAAGAATTCTGCAAGGGCAAGGTCTTCCGGCGTAGTTATTTTAATGTTTGTATATGAGCCCATCATAATTTTCATTCTTCCATTATACCGTTCAACAAGGGCAGCATCATCCGTTGAATACAATCTTTCTTTCATCGCCTTGGTATATGCCCCCATAATGTTCTCATACGGAAAAACTTGAGGCGTCTGTATAGCCCAGAGTGCTTCTCGTTTTAATGTCCTCTTAACCATCATCTTCCTGCCCGACTCCTTAATGGTGTCTTTGAGAGGAACGCCGGGAATTATCCCTTCATAGTATCCCTTATTACTCATTATTTCTGACATGTGCCCTATTAAATTTTCAATGAGAGATTTCTCTACCATTGGCCTGACGCCATCGTGTATAAGTACTATACAATTTTTATCCTTTATACGCTTGAGGCCGTTATATACAGAGTCCTGCCTCTCCTTACCTCCGGGAGCTATTTTCTTTATCTTCGAAATCCCAAATTGTTCAAAAATCGCACTACCCATATTCATGTCTTCAGTCTTGAGGACAGGAATTATCTCTTTCACCGCTTCAACAGATTCCAAGACTTCAAGTGCCCATATGATAAGGGGTTTACCGCTGAGGTCATGGAACGGTTTGTTCGTCCCCGAACCAAATCTCTTACCAATGCCGGCACCCGGTACAACCGCAACAACACACTTTCGCTTCTCAAAGACCTCCATAGTATCTGATCCTTGTTATCCCATTTATTAACAACTTATTAACAACAGGGGATGGGACAAAATGATTGTTTATCTGAGAAAACCCTCAACACATAAAGGGAAAATCTCTTTCTCTCATCAACTTTCCCTTTATGTCTCTTGTGGTGTCTTATTAACGTACGCATATTATTTTGCTACCCGATAGTCCTCCTTGTCATTATCCTCTTTGAGCTTTGAGAATATCATCCTCCCCGCAGTTGTCTGTAATACACTCGTGACATTTACTTCTGCATTTTTACCAATAAGTCTTCTTGCATTCTCAACGACAACCATGGTGCCATCATCAAGATATGCGACCCCCTGATTGTATTCCTTTCCTTCTTTCAGAATAAAGACCTTCATGGTCTCACCGGGGAGCACAACAGGCTTTAAAGAGTTGGCAAGCTCATTGATATTCAGAACTGATACCCCCTGCAGTTCTGCAACCTTATTGAGGTTAAAATCATTCGTTATGACCTTTGCACCTAAACGTTTTGCCAAGGCAACGAGCTTGGCATCCACCTCTTTTATCTTTGGAAAATCATCATCTACTATCTTCACCGTTATATTGGACATCTTCTGAACTTTATGGAGAATATCAAGACCACGTCTTCCTCTCGCCCTCTTCAGGGGATCAACAGCATCTGCTATATGCTGTAGTTCCTGGAGAATAAACTGTGGCAGTATGAAAACACCCTCAATAAACCCTGTCTCGCAGACATCGGCGATACGTCCATCTATAATCACACTCGTGTCAAGGATTTTAAGGTTCTCTTCCATACCCTGGCCTCTAAAAAGTCTAATAATGCCTTCTAATGTAATCCCCTTACCTTTTTCCAGGCCAAGGAGAAGTCCCCCGTAACCGAAAACAGCTATGACACCATAAAATATGATTTGTGTGTCTTCACCGAGTAATGGTCTCAGGGGAAACATGAGAAGGTATGCTAACAAGAGCCCGCTGGAAATACCTATAAGCCCGCCTATGACAGTTCCAAATTCAATCTTTTTAAAGAACATCTCTGCTGAAATCGCGATGATACCTAAGATCCCTCCTATCAAGGCACCCTGGATTCCGTAATTATATTGAATACCAAAAATATAACCGGATAATATAAAAAGTAAAAATATTGTAGCCCTAAGAACGAGATACATTTTTTATCACCTCCTTTCATAAATAATGGCATCTTTTTTATAAAAAATAAGAATTATTGATGAAAAATCGGAAGGTTGCCGATGTAACCACCCCTAATTCAGCTGTTTGAACAACTTTCAAGATGACTTGAGGAGTACATAAAATCTCTTACCGCTTCGGTTAATGAAAAGGAGAACGGTTTCATTTCTTTTTATATTTGAAGCAATCTTCTTAAAATCCTCAACACTGTTTATTATCTTTTTATCTATCTCGTTTATTATATCTCCCTTTCGTATCTCAGCTTCATCTGCCGGGCTTCCTGTCTCTACTTTTACAACAATAACCCCCCGCTCATCTTTATTATATCCCAACTGCTTTAATGTCTCCTTTGTAAGATCCATTATAGTAAGTCCGGCAAGCAGTTCTGCCCGGGTATCGCGCGTTGAATGATCAGGAAGAACTTCTGCAATGTCTCTTGCTCTTGGAATTTCTATAATCGTTACTTTTACGGAATATTCCCTACCAGATCTGAGTACTGTCATTCTCACTTCATTCCCGATTTTACTCTGGGCAACCATATTTCTTAAATTATTAATATCCTTCACACTTCTTCCGTTAAATGAAATAATGACATCTCCTCTCTTGATTCCTGCCTTTTCCGCAGGGCTCCCTTTCATGACGTCACTTACAAGAGCACCTTGTGCTCCCGTAGCTCCGAATTTTTGGGAGAGCTCTGGTGTGAGTTCCTGTATCGTAACACCGATCCAACCCCTCGTAACCTTCCCCCGCTGAACAAGTTGATCCATAATAATACGAACCATATTGCTTGGGACTGCAAACCCTATACCCTGATATCCACCTGTCCGAGAAAATATTGCCGTATTGATCCCGATCAGTTCTCCTTTTACATTCACGAGCGGTCCACCTGAATTACCGGGGTTTATCGCAGCATCTGTCTGAATGAAATCTTCATAATCAGCTATTCCTACATTTGCTCTCCCGACAGCACTGATTATTCCCATGGTAACCGTGTGGCTCAAACTGTAAGGATTGCCAATAGCAAGCACAAACTCCCCCACCTGAAGTCTTTCGGAATCACCCCAGGTCAGCGTCGGGAGCTTACTTGCGTCTATGTGTATTATTGCAATATCCGTTTTGGGGTCAGCCCCGACAAGTCTTCCTTTAAACGTACTCCCGTCAAATAAGGTTACCTTAATCTCTTCTCCTTTTTCTACCACATGGTTGTTCGTAATGATGTATCCATCCGGAGAAACAATGACACCAGACCCTAGACTCTTCTCTTTCCATTTCTTCGGCATACCAAAATCGTTGAACGGGCTGAATAAATCGAAAAAGGGGTCACTAAATACAGCATCTTTCTCTCTTTGTATGATCTTTGTTGCTGATATGTTTACGACAGCAGGAGAAACAGTACTGACTATTTCCGTAAATGCCTTGCTTGTCTCTATAATGTTTCGGGAAACAGGGGGTATCCCTTGATTTGACAGTGTTCGAAAGGATACTGTTCTCTTACTGAGGCCATAGAAGGTAATACCTCCCAAGAGAAACCCTACAATGAGAATAAAGAGACAGGTAAGGAGTTTCTTTTTCATAAAGTAATTATAATCAGCCTCTTACAGCATTGTAAAGTAGCTCTGTTCTTGACCAAACACAACAGATTGTGCTAATTTTCAATGTCCGTTCATAGCGTTAAAGAGACAGCAGGAGATTAATCTGGAGGGTTTCCCATGTTAAAACGTTATTTGTTAGCACCTGGTCCAACACCTGTTCCTTCTCAAGTATTGCTCTCCATGGCAAGACCACTAATACATCATCGTTCAGAAGACTTCTTGCCGGTCCTCGATTCTGCGAAGAAAGGTCTCCAGTGGTTATATCAGACAAAAAATGACGTTCTCATCCTCTGCTCGACAGGTACCGGTGGAATGGTCGGCGCTGTCAATAATTTCTTCAACAAAGGTGACCGTGTCGTTGTTATAAACGGTGGCAAGTTTGGGGAACGTTGGATAGAGATATGCCAAGCATATGGTCTGGAAGTCAAGGAGATTACCGTTGAATGGGGGTATACCATTGCACCTGAAACGGTGGCAAATGTCCTTAAAAAAACCCGGGGAATAAAGGGGGTCTTCGTCCAGGCTTCAGAGACATCAACCGGTGTTTACCATGACATTAAAGCCCTCGCACATCTTGTCAGGGAATATGATGATATACTGCTTGTCGTTGATGCAATCAGTGCTCTCGTTGCTCATGACTTGAAAACAGATAAATGGGGAATAGACATTATGGTCGGGGGCTCACAAAAAGGGGTAATGATGCCACCCGGTCTCTCGTTTGTCAGTGTGAGTGAAAAAGCGTGGGTGAGAGCACACGCTTCGCGATTGCCTAAATACTATTTTAATTTCGTGAAAGAACGCGAGAATCTTTTAAAAAACCAAACAAACTTTACCTCTCCCGTCAGCCTCATAATAGGCCTTAACGAGAGCCTCAATATGCTGAAAGCCGAGGGTCTTCAACAGGTGTTCAAGAGACATCAGAGACTTGCCCATGCAACGAGAAAGGCTGTTCAATCTCTCGGACTGGATCTCTATGCTAAGGAATCCCCGTCAAATGCTGTAACAGCAGTTCTCTCACCACCGGGAATCGACGGGCAAATGATTTATAAAAATCTCAGGGGAAAATACGGAATCACTGCCGCAGGTGGTCAAGGGAGGGCTCGAGGAAAAATTTTCAGGATTGCGCACTTAGGTTATTCAGACAGGTTTGATGTCATAACGGCAGTTGCAGGAGTTGAAATGGTACTCAAAGAGATGGGCCACTCTATAACGCTTGGAACTGGGGTTGCTGTTGCAGAAGAATTATTAATGGACAGTGAGACAACTTGAAAATTCTCATTAGTGATAATATCTCGAAAAAGTGCATTGATATCCTGAAGAAATCAGGACTCGACGTTATGATAAAAACAGGGATGAAACCTGCTGAGCTGAAGGCCTGCATCGGTGAGTATCACGGCATTATCATACGTTCTGCTACAAAACTCACATCAGATATAATCCATGCAGCTTCAAACCTGAAGGTTATCGGACGTGCCGGGTCAGGCCTTGATAATGTTGACAAGACAGCAGCAACAAAAAAAGGTATTGTCGTCATGAACACGCCGGGCGGGAACACGATTACGACAGCTGAACACACATTCGCACTGTTAGTCTCGCTCTGCCGCAAGATTCCACAGGCAACGATGTCAATGAAGGAAGGCAAGTGGGAGAAAAAGAAATTTCTGGGAGTTGAGCTTTTTCATAAAACACTTGGTATTATTGGCATAGGTAATATCGGTAGCCAGGTAGCAAAAAGGGCACAGGGTTTTTCTATTAATGTTATCGCCTATGATCCCTTCCTCAGCGAGGAGAAAGCTAAAGAAATGGGGGTCGAGAAGGTTGAGCTCCACGACGTGTTCAAACGTTCCGACTTCGTCACCATTCATACACCTCTCACAGCAGAAACAAAAAACCTCATTAATAAAAAGACCTTAAGAGAAATGAAAAAGGGTGTCATGATCATAAATTGCGCACGGGGTGGTATTATTAATGAAAAAGACCTCTATGATGCACTTGTTGAAGGTAAGGTTGCAGGTGCTGCTCTGGATGTCTTCGAAAAGGAACCTCCCGAGAATAATCCTCTCTTGAGCCTTGATAATGTCATTTCTACCCCGCATCTTGGGGCTGCCACAAAAGAAGCACAAGATAATGTTGCCATTGCAGTTGCTGAACAGGTCGTAGATTATCTCATCAATGGCACAATAAGAAATGCTGTTAATTTCCCATCTATTCCATCCGATCAGGTGGCACGGCTTCGTCCGTACATCCATTTGGCTGAGAAGCTCGGAAGTTTCGCTGCTCAGATCATCGAAGGTGGGATTACAGAAATATCAATAGAATATCAAGGAGATGCATCCGAAATAAACACTGAGCCGGTTACCATCGCTGCTATAAAGGGATTCCTTACACCGATACTTGAGGAAACTGTAAACTTTGTCAATGCCCCTGTTATAGCAAGAGAACGCGGGATAGAGGTAAAAGAGATAAAGAGCGCTGATGCAGGTGACTATCAAAGCTTGGTTGCAATTCGGTTGAAGGTTGCAGGTATAGAACGATATATCGCCGGTACGCTCTTCAGCAAAAAGGATCCTCGTATAGTATTCATTGATGCGTTCAAGGTCGAGATTGTACCTTTTGGAGAACTCCTCTTTATCTATAACAACGACAAACCTGGTGTTATAGGGAACATAGGAATGCTCCTCAGCAAGAATAATATCAACATAGCGCGGATGCATTTTGGAAGGGAGAAACAGGGCGGCAGAGCAATCTCTGTTGTTACCATTGATACACCTGCAACGCCTCAGATTATCGAGGATATTAAGAGACTCCCAAATATCCTATCAATCAAGCAGATATCTCTCTAAACGAGGTTTACATGCCAAATGTTATTGTCGTAGGAGCACAATGGGGAGATGAGGGTAAAGGAAAGATTGTTGATGTTCTCTCTAAGAAAGCAGATGTTGTAGCCCGATATCAAGGCGGCCACAACGCAGGCCATACCGTTGTTATCAATGATGATAAGTTCATACTCCACATAATCCCTTCAGGGATACTCTACGGAGATAAAATCTGTCTTGTTGGCAATGGGGTCGTCTTCGATCCCGCAGCCTTTATAGAAGAGATTAACGGGCTTAAGGAAAGAGGGGTTATCATTGGAAAAAACCTTCTCTTGAGCAAGAATGCCCATATAATCATGCCATACCATATCGTTATGGACAGAGAAAAGGAAAAGGTGTTAGGGGAAAAGAGTATTGGTACGACGGGTCGGGGTATCGGCCCAGCTTACGTAGATAAAATGGCACGGGTCGGATTGCGCGCCGGAGATCTTTTACAACCTGCTGTATTTAAAGAAAAATTGTCAACAAATCTCTCAACCGTTAATTTCCTTCTCGAAAACCTCTACAAGGCTCCTCGCTTCGAAATCGAAGATATTTATAGCACGTATATGGGTTATGCGGAAAAACTCTCAGAATATATAACTGACACAGATATTTTTATTAACAAGATGATAGCTGATAACAAGAACATATTATGTGAAGGCGCACAGGGGACTCTTCTCGATATCGACCACGGGACATATCCCTTTGTGACATCTTCGAATCCTGTAGCTGGAGGCGCTTGTATAGGCCTGGGAATAAGTCCTGTTAAAATTTCAAGGATTCTTGGTGTTATCAAGGCATACACAACGCGGGTTGGGAGCGGCCCTTTTCCTTCGGAGTTACGAGATTCTCTTGGTAAAACATTCAGGGAAAAAGGCGGAGAATATGGTGCAACAACTGGGAGGCCAAGGAGATGTGGATGGCTCGATATGGTTATACTCAGGCATGCTGCAATGATTAACGGGTTCACTGGAATAGCATTAACAAAACTTGATATTCTCGATGGTATTGAGAAAATAAGAATATGCACTTCCTATAAATATAAGGAATCTACCTTTGATGTCTTCCCAAAAGAATTGAACATTCTTGAAAACTGTGAGCCTGTTTACACAGAATTAGCGGGCTGGAAAGAGAGCACGGTCGGAATAAAAGAATTGAAAAGACTTCCAAAAGCAGCACAGACATACATACATACGATCGAAGAGTTGCTCGATGTCGAGGTACAGTTAATCTCAACGGGCAGGAGGAGAGACGAGCTCATCGTGCTCAAAGAACAATTCGCATGAAAAGACAGAAGGTACAGCGACACCCACGTTTCACGAAGAGGCTGGAAGTTAAATTTACTTCAGGCAGAGATACATATAAGGGTATTTTGAGTAATCTCTCTCAAAACGGTCTATTTATAAGGACAAATCGCGGTTTCACTCCCGGTACGATTATTGACATAGAATTGATGATGCCAGAGGGCACCATATCTTTGCTGAAAGGTATCGTGAGATGGACTTCAAAGACACATCTGGCAATAAAAAATGGTATGGGCATTGAACTTCTGGAAAAAGATACTGCGTTTATCCATTTCATAAGAACATTTCATGAAAAGACGGGAAAATCTTTTGACCAGGAAGACCATAAAGAATTTCTTATAGTAGCCTGCATACAGTGTGGTGTAAAAAATAAAGTCCTCAGCGAAAAAATATCCTGTGGTCCTAAATGTGGCAGATGTGGAACTCCCTTGAGAATCGATATTTCTTGATCTCTCATTTCATAAATATTCTTTATCCCTCTCGTTGTCCCCTGTGTGAAGGCATGTCCGACAGATTCGTATATTCACCACTCTGCAAGAACTGCTGGTCTCAAATAAGGAGATATACAGGGCCATCCTGTAAGATCTGCGCTCTCCCGTTTTCATCTGAGCTGTCCTCAATCTGTGCACAGTGTTTTGAACAATTCCCTCCCTTTTCCAAAGTCATCAACTTCGGGATTTATGAAGGTGCTCTTGCAGAAGCAATCCACCAGTTGAAGTTCCATGGTGTACGGAGAATCTCAAATCCGCTTTCGATATTGATTTCCAACCTGTCCTTTCCCGTAATGGACGGGGTTGTGCCTGTCCCTCTCCATATCAAAAGCCTCAGGGAGCGGGGTTTTAATCAGTCCCTCCTCATTGCGAGAAATCTATCTCGCGGCCTTCATATTCCTCTCTTTATGGATTTTCTCATAAAGAAAAAGGAAACTCTTCCTCAATTAGGTCTCTCTGCAAGAGAACGTATATCCAATATACGAAATGCTTTTTCTGTCAAGGGTGACGTCAAAGGCCTGAGACTTTTATTGTTCGATGATGTCATGACAACAGGAGCAACGGTAAGAGAATGTACACGTGAACTCTTGAACGCTGGTGCTCGAGAGGTGATCGTTCTGACCCTTGCGAGGTCACGCATGGCATGAAGTTGCCTGTCAATATTTTTTTGCTAAACTATGCTTGTTGTACAATATGTTTGTTATTGGGTAAATTATTCTATTTCCAAAGCAATCCATACATATGAGAAACATCAGAACATGAAATGGCATGAAATCAGTGTAAACGTCCCGCTATCAATCCTCGAGCCTGCCTACAATTTTATATGGCCGTATGTGCACGGACTCGCAGTTGAGGGAACTGATGAGAGTTTTATGTTAAGGGCTTTTCTCTTTTGTTCACGTACTGATGTAATCTTGAAAAAACTGAGGGGGTTTTTACAGGTCCAGGCACGGAGTTTAAAGGTAACGCACGCACTACCTGTTGCAGGGCATGTTGTGTTACCACATGCAGACAGATTTATTATTGTGCCAGCACCCATATCTTATATCCCCCCTTTTGGTATTCCCATTTTTATCCAGAGAGGAAGGTCATTCGGATTAGGAAGTCATCCCTGCACCATTTATTGTGTTCAGGCTCTGCAGTATATTTATAGAAGAGACCCTGATATGATTCGTTTAGGAAAAATTCTGGATGCTGGAATAGGGACGGGTATCTTATCTATAGCAGCCGTAAAATTAGGCGCAGAGAATGTCACCGGCGTTGACATAAGCAATGAATCTATCAAAGAGGCTCAAAATAACCTGGTATTCAATAATATAACAAATAAAATCCATGTCCTCCTCTGCTCCATTACAGTTATTGAAGAACAATTTGATGTAATTCTTGCTAATCTTTATGGTTACTTTCTCGCACAAAATGCTCGTCATCTTGAACAAATCTTGTCTCCGAAAGGATGGCTTATTATAGGTGGTATGACTGTACCCCATGATGATATCGTTATATCCGTCTTTACGGATTTAGGTCTTATTGAACGCATGAGATTTCGCGATAAAGAATGGAGTGTTGCAATTTTACAAAAACTTTGAATCCCCAGAGAAGAGCATGTTTTCCGGGTGCATACTATTGATGGTGATTTTGCTCTGAAATTCTGTTAGAATGTACTCAAGTATTACTGTATCCTTATGTAATACCTATCAAAAAAATATATGATTGATCTCCATACACATAGTATCTTCAGCGACGGTGAACTCATACCGTTTGAGCTTATTAGAAGGGCTGAAGCACTTGGCTATAAAGCCCTAGCAATCACTGACCATGTCGACTCATCAAACATTGATTTTATAATACCACGGGTTGTCTCAGCTTTAAAAAAGATCCGGAACTTTATCTCGATTGAAGTTATCCCGGGTGCTGAAATTACACATGCTCCTCCTCAGCTTATTCAAGAACTCGTGAAAGAAGCTCGTCATCTTGGTGCAAAACTTGTTGTTATACATGGAGAAACATTGGTTGAGCCTGTCTTGCCCGGTACGAATAGGTCAGCTATTGAGGCTAATGCAGACATCCTGGCACATCCAGGTATTATATCGGAAGAAGATCTTCTCCTTGCTAAGGAAAACGGTGTTACCTTGGAGATCAGTTCAAGGAAAGGACATTCCCTGTCAAACGGATATGTTGCCAAGGAAGCGATCAGATTCGGTGTTCCACTATCAATAAATACTGATGCTCATGGTCCTGCGGATCTTATAACAAAAGAGACGGCTATAAAAATATTGCGCGCCTCTGGGATAGAAACAAACAGAATTGACTCGATATTTGATAACTCAAAAGCGCTTGTTGAGAAAGCTCTCAGGAGGAATAATGCCTAAACAGATAAAAAAGAGGCCCTCAAAGAAGTCTGCTCGTACCGAGGAAGATGTAAAAGATAAGCTTGTTGCGTTCGTTGATACTATTAAGGCCCGACAAAAGAGATTTGTCATATACGGTGTTGTCGTTCTCGTCATAATCATCGCCGTCATCGGGGTCTTCGTCTATTCTTTTCATGCACGAAAAACAGCAATGCAATTATCGTATAAGGCTTACACTGTCTATTACAATAAATACCAACAGTCTCCGCTTACAGAACAAGAGAGATACGAAGAGGCACTCAGGCTATTTACTCAGGCATATGAAACAAAGAAATCGCCACGCGACCTTTTCTATATAGCATCTTGTTACTATGACCTTGGCAGGTACGACGATGCACTCAAAACACTGAAAGATTTTATAACAAGGTATTCAAATGAAGACAGCATGATTCCGTTAGCACATATGAAATTATCACAGGTATATCAACATAAGGGTAATACGGAGGAGGCCTTAAAAACACTCGAGAACTTCTCGCATTTTAAGCATGACATATTTAAGGATTTTGCACTTATGGAATCCGGCCGTCTCCTCGAAAAAGAAGGAAACGTGGAAGAAGCAAAGAATAAATTCCAAGAACTAACTACTCGTTTCTCCCATTCTCCTTTTTTTGAAGAGGCACAGTCAAAAATAACTGAAAAGAAGGATGGTTAGATCTTTCTATAATCATCCTGATCCTGTAAGTCTCTCTTCTGTTGAGAGATATTTCTTTTTACCTTCTTTCTCGTATTCTTCTGTCCTGCAACCTTCTGTTTTTTTCTGTGCAAACTCTTTTTCAACAAGGCCTCATCATCCCTGTCTAAAGCATATTTCCCTTGTGGTGGTATAAAGATTTCTTCTCCTATCTTGAGAATTTCTTTCAGACTTGCTGCGTTAAGATCACGAATTACCTGCACGGGTACCTGTCTGTTTTTTGCAATTTTTATAAGGGTGTCTCCCTTTTTCACTGCATATTTATCGACAGTCAACCGCTGCACCTCAGGTATCTCAGAGAGGTTTTGAAAAAATATATCTTCACTTCCTTCAGGAATTTTTAAAAGATATCCGGTTATATAAGGTGGTGTACACCATTGCTTCAGTTCAGGGTTTAACTCCTTAATGACCTCAAGTGACGTTTCTGCACATTGTGCTGCTATTTCAAGATCAATAGGTGATTCTAAGATGGCCGTATCATAATTGAGGGGAGGGAGATACTCCAGATCCTCAAATCCAAATTCATGAGGACTGTTTGCTATAAGACTTGCTGCAATAAACTTTGGCACATAATCCTTCGTCTCCCTTTTAATATATTTTGTTTTTTGGAGATCCCAATAATCATCTGTCTTCGTCTTGCTCAGTGCCCTGAGTATCTTGCCTTCTCCTGCATTGTATGCAGCCATTGCAAGGTTCCATGAACCGAAAATATCATAAAGATCTCTGAGGTAATCTCCTGCTGCCATCGTAGATTTAACCGGATCTCTTCTCTCGTCTCTCCACCAGTTTATTTCAAGGCCGTATTTTCTTGCTGTCGAAGCAATAAACTGCCAATATCCTGCTGCACGTTTTGGAGAATATGCATAGGGACTAAATCCACTCTCGATGAGCGGAAGAAAAACAATTTCTTCTGGTATATCCTTCTCCCTTAAAATCCCTTTCATAAGTTCTATATATTTTCCCGATCTACTAAGCCAGACAGAAAATCTCTCCCTCATTTTTCCTGTAAAAAGAGCTATGTTTTTCTTTACGGCCTTTACAGCATAATCATTGAAGCTGTAATCAGTTACTGTTTGGAAGGAACAATGCTGTATTTCGTCTTCCTCTGATATGAGAGACTCTGTTACCGGTTGGTCATCCTGTTTATCATTAGTGACATCTGTAGCATAGAGAGGACTTGCAAACAATACAATAATGATGGTTAAAACAAACAGTCTCGTTATAAGCATACCGCCACATTTTTAGCTGAAACCATGTTTTTTGTCAAGAAAAAAATGTTTCTACTACAACGACATGCTTGTTTTATTTTTGTAGATTTCACCTTAAAATACACCTCATATGGCCCTTTTTCATTCCGTATCGAATGGCTATTTGCCGATGAAATAAAAAATAATCCTTTCTCTCTACAAGCAGCCGCGCTTGTCTTTCCAAAGCATACAGTTTGTAATCGCGGTCTATATATGAGGTTTAATGAAAAGCTTTCTATGGTGGGCAGTCGCAGAATCGAACTGCGGACACGAGGCTTTTCAGGCCTCTGCTCTACCGACTGAGCTAACTGCCCACGAAATAACTTTACATATTTGTTTTTATGCTGTCAAGCTGCATCTCCTCCTTTTTATACCCTCCTTTCAGGGAAAAAATAGCACAATTTTTGATTATAAAGTAAAATAAAACCTGTTGAACTTGTAGTGAATGATATCGCAGTAAAACGCATCTACATATAGTATGAAATCAAAAATTCCAGCTTCACTGAAATATTATGGTCCCTCTTTTATATCAGGACTCCTCCTTGTATTCTGTTTTCCAACTTTTGATCTCTATATTCTTGCCTGGTTTGTAATCGTACCATTTCTTTTATCGCTTTATGAGAAAAGCCAGAAGCATGCTTTTCTTTCAGGTATTTTTTTTGGTATCCCATATTTTACAGGTACCTTGTACTGGATTTATCACTCTATTAACCATTATGGGAACATTTCCTTTATACCGAGTATAAGTATCGTGCTTATGCTCTGTATATATCTCAGCTTTTATACAGGTATCTTTGCTCTTCTATTCTCCATAACCTTACGAAACACGAACCTTCCGTCACTATTCTTAGCTCCGGTATTATGGGTATCACTAGAATATTTACGCTCATATCTATTGACGGGCTTCCCGTGGTCCAGTCTTGGATATTCTCAGTATAAAGTACTTACCTTTGTACAGCTTGCGGATGTTACCGGCATCTATGGGATATCTTTTATCTTAGTAGCAGTAAACGGAGCACTTGCCGATATATTTCTTATAAGAAAACGTGTGAAAGACATGCCTCTTTTCCCACTATCGCATACCGTGATAGGATTCTCTGCTCTTGTCATTCTTTTGCTTGTAACGGTCATTTACGGGAACTGGAGAATTGGACAACAGATTTCCGGCACGCATGTCAGGGTGAGCATTATCCAGGGCAATATCGAGCAGGACAAAAAATGGGAGCCTGCTTTTCAGAGGTCTGTTATGGAGACGTATGCGGACTTATCTCATGAGGCGGCCTTAGCTTCTCCCTCTATGATTGTGTGGCCGGAGACAGCGGTCCCCTTTATCTACAGAACAGACGAGTCACGTACGAAAGAATTTTTACAAGCTCATCGTAATCTTCATACGTATCTCTTATTTGGAAGTATACTTTACAGAGGTGACCGTGGGGGAAATGCTTACTATTCAAACAGCGCTGTTCTTCTTGATAAAACTGGAAACGTTGTATATGAATATGATAAAATACACTTGGTCCCTTTTGGAGAATACGTACCGCTTCAGAGGGTTCTTTTTTTTGTTAACAAAATCGTTGTTGGAGTCGGTGACTATTCTCGAGGAAATCAGTACTCTCTAGCTGAGACACCCTTTGGCCGTTTCGCTACGGTTATATGCTATGAAATTATATTTCCCGGTCTCGTAAGAAAATTTTTTACTGATGATGGTAATGTCCTTGTAAACATAACAAATGATGCATGGTTTGGTAAAACCCCGGGCCCGTACCAGCATTTCAGCATGGCCGTTTTTCGTGCTATCGAGAATAGAAAACCCGTTATAAGAGCAGCAAATACAGGCATTTCCGGATTTATTGATAGCAAGGGAAGAATAATCTCTAAAACAGAACTGTTCCAAAAAGTAGTCTTGACATGTGATATAAAAACAAATGATACAAAGAGTTTCTATACAAAGTATGGGGATCTCTTTTCTTATCTGTGCATCGTTCTTTCCATAGTCCTTTTGGCAAGTTACTTTGGTTCGTCCAGAAAAAAATAAGGAGGTAATATGGTTTTACACAACGAGTTAAAGGAAGATTTATCTGGCCTGAGATCGAAAATGGAATTTTTAAGAGGTTATCTTTGATCTCCCTCAACTTTTAGAGAAGATTGAAATTTTAAAGAAAGATCTGACATCAGAAAAAATATGGTCTTCTCCACAGAAAACAAAAGATATTCTCAAAAGAAAGTCCTCTCTTGAAGATACGGTAGCCCATTTCGAATCGTTGTTTGAAAGACTGACATATCTCGAAGAATCATTAGATATTCTTGAAGAAGAGAGCGGGGACATCTTCGTTAAAGAGCTCCAACAAGAGATTAATGACCTAAGATATGCGCTGGAAGCTTTTGAAATCCAGAGCCTTCTTTCCGAGGAAATGGATAAAAATAATGCTATACTCACCATTCATCCTGGAGCAGGCGGTACAGAGAGCCAGGATTGGGCACAGATGCTCCTGAGAATGTATCTCAGATGGGCTGAAAAACACAAATTTCAAACGAAGATTATAGAGTACCAAATAGGTGATGAAGCCGGTATAAAGAACGCAACCATAATGGTATCTGGTCCCTATGCTTACGGTTATTTGAAGTCAGAAGCAGGGGTACACCGTCTTGTAAGAATTTCTCCGTTTGATGCCAACAAGAGAAGACATACTTCATTTGCTGCCGTTCTCGTGTATCCCGAGATAGAAGATACCATCAGTGTTGAGATAAAAGGGGAAGATGTAAAAATGGAAACTTTTCGGGCGTCAGGTGCTGGTGGGCAGCATGTAAACAAGACATCTTCTGCTGTGAGATTAACTCATATACCCACAGGTATTACGGTAAGTTGTCAGGATGAGCGTTCTCAGCATAAGAATAAGGCTATTGCTTTCAAGATACTGAAAGCTCGTTTGTATAACTTGAAAATGATGGAACAGGAAAAGAAAATGGAGAACTTCATAGGAGATAAGAAAGGTATTACATGGGGAAGTCAGATTCGCTCATATATATTACAGCCTTATAGAGTTGTAAAAGACCATAGAACGGGAATGGAAATGAGTAATGTCGATACAGTGCTTGATGGTAATATCGATGATTTTATTAAAGCATTTATGCATAAAAAATAAGGAGATGTTTCTCATGTAATGTTACTCTAATACTATATATGTTTTATTCTTTTAACAGTTATAGTAGAGTACGTTTATAATGTTAAAAGATGAATATTTTTACGATGGTTGTACATTTAGCATGTTTATATTGCGTTGATAAAACGTACATTTTTATGAACAGATTTTTTGAATCTTTACTATATTTTTTAATCAACAAGTTTATAACAAACATATCAAGGATATTCTTGTGTTGATTGTTATGTATTAGATATAATGTGAACACCTGCCGGAGAGTTTTAAACATATGTTTGTAATGTGTTAAAGAATTGATGAGTACTATGAACATAGAAGAAATATGGAAGAAGTGCCTTTCAAAAATTGAAGAAAAGGTTAGTAATAACATTATAGAGTTGTGGTTTCGGCCTATAAAACTATCTCAAGTAAAGGAACAATCAGCTATTATTGTTATCCCGAACAGGTTCTTTAAAGATTGGATAGAAGATAATTACCCGGATATAATAGCAGAGGCAATGAAAGACATTATGGGAAAAACAATAACTGTCCGTTATAGGATGGAAGAGAAAATAGATCCTGTCGTCAAGAAAATAGATATGCAGCTTGAAAGTCGGAGACAGAGACTCGCAAGGAGAGGCATTCATCTTAATCCGCGATATACGTTTAATAATTTTATTATAGGGACATGCAACCAGTTCGCTCAGGCAGCATCAAAAGCTGTTGCAGAGGCTCCAGGAAGAACATATAATCCTCTTTTTATTTATGGAGGTGTCGGCCTGGGAAAGACACACCTTATTAGTGCTATCGGAAATGCTGTTATTGATAAAAAGGCAGAAATATCAGTTATCTTTGTATCTGCAGAGCAATTTACCAATGAGGTCGTATCTGCCATAAGACACGAGAAGATGGGAGAATTCAAGGAAAAATACCGGAATATCGATCTCCTCCTGCTTGACGACATACATTTTATTGCAAACAAGACCCAGACACAAGAAGAATTTTTTCATACGTTCAATGCCCTCTACGAGAAACAGAAACAGATTGTCATTTCGAGCGACAGGCCACCAAAAGAACTTGGAGCAGTCACTGACAGGCTTAAATCCCGATTTAGTATGGGGCTTATTGCTGATATACAACCACCGGAGCTCGAGACAAAGATGGCAATAGTGCTCAAAAAGGCCGAAGAGGAGAAAATTGCTGTTACAGAGGATATTGCTTATTTTTTAGCATCAAAAGTGAAATCCAATATAAGAGAATTAGAGGGATGCCTTATCCGTTTAGGTGCACAGGCTTCACTGACCGACAAGCCAGTAGATAAGGAAATGGCAATGACAATTTTGCGAGATATCATAGAGGAAGAAGAAAAACCATTGACGGTTGACCACATACAAAAGATCGTCTGTGAACATTTCGCAATCAAACTCTCAGACATGAAGGCAAGAAAAAGGACAAAGGAGGTTGCATTACCACGACAGATAGCAATGTATCTGAGCAAGCACCTGATAAACTTGTCTCTCAATGATATTGGAAAGAACTTTGGCGGAAAAGATCATGCAACTGTCATCTATGCATGTAAACAGATAGAAGAGAAGAGATCACAGGATGAAACATTTAATAGGATGATAGAGAACCTTTTACGAAAATTAAAAGTGTAGAGTCTACATCTGTTGAGGAGGGTATATGAAACTACGAGTAACGAAAGAGGAAATGCAAGATAAGCTTTCGAATATACAAAATATTGCGGAGAAGAGAAATACCATGCCCATAGTAAGTCATTTCCTTCTCGATGCGGGAAAAAAGGAGTCAAACATCTTTGCAACTGACATAGAGACCGCTCTTAAAGAGCCTCTATCTGTGACGGTTGAACAGGAAGGAAAGATCTGTATTCCTGCAAGAAAACTTTTTGAGATAGTTAAGGAAATGGAAGGGGATCTAAATTTTGAGACAATGGATGAACAATGGCTCCGAATAACTTCCGGTAAGAGTACCTTCAAAATAGCCTGTCTTTCGCCGAAAGAATTTCCCACATGGCCAGTTTTAGGAGATGCTGAAGAGATAACAATTGATGCAGCCGTGCTCTTGGAAATGATAGAAAAGACGATCTATTCTGCCGGAGAGAGTGATACCCGATATACGCTTAACGGGCTCCTTTTTCATACGAAGCCTCAGGACGAGGAACTTATAGTTGTCGGGACCGACGGTCACCGTTTAGCAATGCTGAAGAAAAAGATAGAATCTACGATGAAGGAAGAAAAGAAGATAATTATACCCCGAAAAGCTATATCTGAATTAAGAAGATTTCTTTCGGCCACAAAAAAAGCTGAAGGATCGGATGGTGAGCACGTGCGGGTTCTTATAGGTGAGAAGCATATGCTTTTTATCACGAGAGGAGTACACTTCCTTACGAGGCTTATCGAGGGAACATATCCGAATTATGAACATGTTATACCACATGATAACAAGAAATATATGATTATAGAAAGGGATAAATTTTCAAAAGTGCTTCGCAGGATATCGGTCATGTCCAGAGAGAGAGCCAGTGCCGTGAAATGTGATATTGAGCAGGATGTGCTCATTGTTTCATCTTCGAATCCGGACATAGGCGAAGCAAAAGAAGAAATATCCGTGGACTATAAGGATGAAAAACTTTCTCTCGGATTTAATGCACGGTACATAATAGATGTTCTGGGAGCAATGATATCAGAAAAGGTTATTATGAACCTCCAAGATCCATTGAGCCCTGTACTCATGAAAGAGGACGCGAGAGAGGATTATAAATGTGTCATTATGCCAATGAGAATTTAGAAGTGGAGAGATCGTATTCCCGTGGTCTTTTCTCGGAAAGAGCGAGCGAATAGTAATAATTAAATAATCCGTACATGAAAATTCCAAGTTGTCCTGCCACATGGAATTTTTAACTGAAAAGCACATATAATATACTGTTTTACATGAGAGAGGTCGTATGGAAGAACTGGAACATTTAGATAATTCATATACTGCAGATGATATAAAGGTTCTCAGGGGTCTTACAGCAGTCAGAAAAAGACCGGCGATGTTTATTGGGTCTACAGGGATAGAGGGGCTGCACCATCTTGTTTATGAAGTGGTCGATAATAGTGTTGACGAGTCATTGGCCGGGTTTTGTAAAAATATTAACGTGATCATACACCATGACGGAAGCTGTACGGTTATAGATGATGGGAGAGGAATACCAACAGAAATCCATCCTGCCGAAGGACGCTCAGCAGCAGAGGTTGTTCTTACGGAATTACATGCAGGCGGGAAGTTTGAATCAAAGGCATATAAGATATCCGGAGGATTGCACGGCGTAGGGGTATCTGTCGTTAATGCTCTCTCAGAGTGGCTTGATGTGGAAATAAAGCAAAATGGCAAAGTTTATCAGCAGCATTATGAACGGGGGTGTCCTTCAGGCCCTCTAGCTATCGTAGGGAAAACGAAAGGGAGAGGTACAAAGATCACCTTTAAAGCAGATCCCGAGGTATTCGAGGTCTTGGACTTCAGCTATGATATTTTATCTCATCGACTCAGAGAACTGGCGTATCTTAACCGCGGACTCAAAATAACACTTTCTGATGAAAGGACAGAAAAAAAGAAGGAATTTCATTATAGCGGCGGTATAGTCTCATTTGTTGAACACCTTAATAAGAATAAGACGCCAATTCACCCCAGGCCAATTTATTTTAGTGGGGAAAAAGACGACACAATTGTTGAAATAGCCTTCCAATACAACGACGGTTATGCTGAGACTATATATACGTTTGCAAATAATATCAATACAAAGGAAGGGGGAACCCATCTCATCGGATTCAAGTCAGCACTTACAAGAACGGTAAATAGCTATGCAATGCTCTCCGGTCTTCTAAAAAACGGGAGGGAAGCGCTTGCGGGCGAGGACATTCGGGAAGGAATCAGCGCCGTTATCAATGTCAAGATCAAATCTCCACAATTTGAGGGACAGACAAAGATGAAGCTGGGAAATAGTGAGGTCAAAGGCATTGTGGAGTCAATAGTCAATGATAATCTTGGTGCATATTTTGAGGAACATCCACCAGTAGCTCGAAAGATCGTTGAAAAGGCAATCCAGGCATCACGCGCACGTGACGCCGCAAGAAAAGCGAGAGAACTGACAAGAAGAAAAGGGGCGTTTGAGGATACAGGTCTTCCCGGAAAACTTGCGGACTGTTCAGAGAAGGATGCTTCATTAAGTGAATTATTCATTGTCGAGGGTGATTCAGCAGGAGGTTCTGCAAAACAGGGGCGAGACAGGCGCATACAGGCTATTCTTCCTCTCAGGGGTAAAATATTGAATGTCGAAAAGGCACGTTTTGACAAAATGCTCAGATCAGAGGAGATAAAGATATTGATAACAGCCTTAGGTACCGGCATAGGACCTGAAGATTTTGACATAGCCAAAATACGATATCACAAGATAATTCTCATGACGGATGCTGATGTTGATGGTGCCCATATCAGGACGTTATTGCTCACCTTTTTCTATAGACAAATGCCCCAGATCATAGAGAAGGGTTATTTGTACATTGCACAACCACCACTCTTTAAGGTGAAAAAAGGAAAAACTGAGAAATACATACAAAATGATACAGAAATGCAAAACTTGCTCTTTGAGCTGGCTTCAGATGAAATAGAGATACAGAAAAAAGGGCATGCTGTAAAAGGAAAGGCACTGATCCCTTACCTCAAGAAACTCTATCGATACGAGCGATTAATCAACTGGTTTGAACGGAGGAGGAGAGATCCTGAACTGCTCATATTTTTGCTCTCTCTTCATGTGAATAAAGAGACACTAAAGAGTAAAAAAAGCGTTGAAGAACTTATGGCTATGATCAGAGAGAAAAACCACAGTGTACAGATAGGAGAAGTTCAATTTGATGAAGAACACCAAACATACAGTGTTGAGGTCAGGAGGCATAACTATAAGCTGATGCTTGAAACAAATTTTCTTACATCACCGGAATTCAGAGAACTTGTAAATCTCTATACAGTTGTACAAGACATTGGTAAAGCGCCTTACAGAGTTCGTATAAAAGAAGACGTAAAAGAAATCGAGACAAGCCGGGAACTCCTCGATGTAATCATGACAACAGCAAAAAAGGGGCTGTCAATCCAACGATATAAGGGCCTAGGAGAAATGAATCCTCAGCAACTATGGGAAACAACGATGGATCCTGAAAAGAGAACCCTTCTCCAGGTCGCCATACAGGATTCTATCCAGTCGGATGAGATATTCACCATACTCATGGGTGATCAGGTTGAACCAAGAAAGGATTTTATAACAACACATGCACTTGAAGCAAGGAATATTGATATTTAGAGGCGTTGTTCTTTTCATGATGCTCATCTGCATCGCATCCTGTGGAAAGAAGGAGGTTAAAAACGTTTCAGAAGAATCACGAATAGCTCAGCAGGCTTTCCAACTTGCTGATACTATCAGAAATGCCTATCTGGACAGTGACCGAAAGACTCTCGAGAAATATTCTACACAGGAAGGCTATAGAGAGCTTATTGGGGTTCTGAAAGACTTTGACAACGCAGAGCTTGAATTTGTCCCTACGTGGGTTGAAATAGAAGGATCAGTTGTCAGACTGACGGTATCATGGAAAGGTACCTGGTCGGTCAGGGACGTGAAAAAAGATGAGAGGGGTCTAGCGGTCTTTGTCTTGGAGGGGGAGCCTTTAAAGCTTGTGCAGGTCCTCAGGGCAAATCCTTTCAGACAACCTGAATGAAAACTAAGGAACATAAAAGGATTCCTGCGGTGAGAGAACATCCCCGCACGTCGATGAGGGGTTAATGGCATGAACTGCAGGATGTCTTTGTGCAGGATGAGCAGCTTGATGTCCTGACAGATGTGCCTGCAAGAGGTCTTTCAGTTCCTGTAGCACAGAAAAGCGAGAACTTCTTTTTTACCTCTCCGGAATCACATTTTGGGCAGTGTATTTCCTTATTCCCGAAGACAAGCCTTTCAAAATCTTCACCACAGCTGGTACATGTATATTCATAAATTGGCATCTTATCACCTTGCTAAGAAAATTTAGTAGGCATTTTTATAAACTATTGGTTTTATAATCTCAGCATTTTTATTATAACAGAATTAAGAGGATCAGTTCTTTCGGAAAAGCTGACTGTGCGGACGCTGTTATTGTGTTGACCCGGAAAATGCAAGTGATTGTTGAGTGGGAGACACAGTCGCCTTCAAAGTCTTTTGATTTCAATCCCGACTTTTGTCTGGGTAAAATATTTTTCAGTCAACTGTGCCTCCGATACATGCATTTTCAGGTTGATGAAGGTTGTTTGTCCGTGAGTTTGTCCGCCTCGGTTACCCAGCCGCCTCCGATTGATTTGTAGATCGTGACGAGAGACCTGAAGACATTGCCTTGGCTCTGGGAATACGCGAGCTCGGCATCAAAGAGGGAGCGCTCCGCATCAAGCACCTCAAGGAAGCTCGCATAGCCGTTGTCGTAGCGAAGCCTTGAAAGGCTCACGTACTGTTGCAACGCTTCGACCTGCTTCATCCGTGATGCTACACGCTCGCGGGACGAGCGGTAAGAGACGAGGGCATCGTTCACTTCGCGGAATGCGTTCTGTATAGTCTGCTCGTAGGTAACGAGCAGTTGCTGCTGGACCGCCTTGGCCTGCTGAACCTGCCCATCGATCTGACCAAACGTGAAGATCGGGCCAATTATGCTGCCACCAAAGCTCCATGTTTTTGCTGGTCCGTTGAAAAGGTCTGAAAGGTCTTCGCTCGCGTAACCAAAGAAACCGGTAAGGGAGATCGTTGGAAAGTAGAGCGCACGAGCTGCGCCGATCTGGGCATTGGCAGAAATCAGATTTTGCTCAGCTTCAAGGATGTCGGGTCGCTGCTCAAGGAGATCTGACGGGAGGCCGGCGGGAACAGGGAACAGTGTGAGCTCCTTTATCGTCTTACCGCGCCTAATCGGACCAGGATTGCGTCCGAGCAAAACAGAAAGCAAATTTTCTGTCTCTGCAATAGACTCCACAATATCGGGAATGGCTGCCCGGGCCTCTTCGTATTGGGAGCGGACCTGAGCGACCTCAACCTGTGAAATGACACCTGCTTCAAGACGGAGCTCGAAGAGCTTTAAAGTCTCCTTCCGCGAAGCAGCTGTTTCTTTCGCAATCTCAAGCTGCCTGTCATAATCGCGGAGCTTGATGTACTCTGTAGCAACTGCTGCGACGAGTGAGAGAATAACGCCTCGACGTGCTTCCTCTTTGGATAAAAGATCGGCACGCGCTGATTCGGACAAGCGACGGATGCGGCCCCAGAGATCCAATTCCCAATTCGCATTGAGCACGACTGAGGTGGTAGTCTGTTCAGTGGCAGTACCAGGTGGAGGTGAAGTTGCCAGGCGCTCGCTCGAGCGATCCCGCGAGGCCTCTGCGTCGTAACCAATCTGCGGAAAGAGTTCCGAACGGGTTGTTGAGTATCTCCCGGCGTATTCCTGAACCCTGGCAGAGGCTATCATAATATCCTTGTTCTCTTGAAGGGCGGTCGTAATCAGTTCGTTGAGTACGGGGTCGCCAAACTGCTCCCACCAAGCGGTGTTGGCAAGGTCTTGCCCGTCGCTTTCCTCGATACGCCATGTTGAAGGGACACCGGTATCCGGACGCGAGTAGTTTGGACCTACTGTGCAGGCTCCCATGATAAGAACGAAAAGCATTATAGTGATGATATCACGCATTGGTACCTTCTTCCCCTCGCTTATCTTTGTCTCCTGTGGAATTCCTGCGTCGACTAAAGGTGCCAGTCGCTTCTTCGAGCGTCACAAAGAACAGGGGAACGAAGAAAGACGCGACGGCAGTAGAGGCAAGCATGCCTCCAATAACGCCGGTGCCGATTGCACGCAGACTATTCGCTCCGGCGCCAGAGGCTATAGCCATTGGTACGCAGCCGAGGATAAACGCAAGTGAGGTCATGACAATGGGCCTCAGCCTCAACCGTGCTGCTTCAACAGCCGCATCGACTACTGACTTTCCTGCCCGGAGCTCATTCGAGGCAAACTCGATGATGAGAATAGCATTCTTGGCAGAGAGCCCTATGAGAATTACAAGGCCGACCTGGAAATAGACGTCGTTTTCAAGCCCTCTCACCAAGGTGAGGATGAGAGCGCCCAGGATCGCAAAAGGCACAGACATGACAACGCCGATTGGGAGCGACCATTTCTCATATTGTGCGGCAAGGATAAGGAAAACCATGATAATGCCGAAGATAAATGCTAAAAAAGATGTACTTCCGGCCTTTTTCTCCTCGTAGGCTTGACCGGCCCATGCAAAGTCAAATCCGTCGGGCAATACTTCACGCGCCAAGTCTTCCATAGCAGCAATCGCCTGGCCGGTGCTGTAGCCCGGCGCCTGGCTGCCTGTGACCTTGGCAGCAGGAAAGCCATTGAATCGGGTGAGGAGGTTTGGTCCGGAGACATAGTGCGCTGTGGCAACTGCGGAGAGGGGAACCATGCTGCCGTTGTTGGAGCGAAGGAATATCCTGGAAAGATCATCCGGTGTGTTACGGTAGTCTGGCTGGGCCTGTATGATCACCTGCCAGATACGGCCGAACTGGATGAACTGGGCTACGTATGAAGATCCGAAAAAGGCCTGAAGAGAGTCAAAGACAACAGAGACCGGCACGCCAAGAATCTCTGCCCGAGCGCGGTCAAGATCCAGGTAGAGCTGTTGCTGTGACGCTGCAAAGGTTGAAGAAACACCTGTCACTTCTTTTTGATCACGTGCCTTTTCAATGAACAGGTGCACCACCTCTTCCATTGCGTTTGGGTCGCTGGTGCCCTTGTTCTGGATGTAGAATTCAAAGCCCCCGGTGGTTCCGAGCCCGGGAATGGAAGGAGGGTTGAGCGGTATCACCATGCCCTCCTTAATCTTAGAAAACTTACGGCGCGCATCATCCACAACAGCGAAGGACGACATCTCCTTACTAGTTCGTTTATCGTATGATTTGAGAGCAACAAAGAGAAGACTGCTGTTGGTCTTGACCTGGCCATCAAGGATGCTGAAGCCGTCAACCTGGGCAATGTCTTCAGTTGCCTGGTTTGAACCCAGCATCGTTACTGCCTTGCTGCTGACTGACGATGTGCGCTCAAGGCTTGCGGCATCAGGCATGATGTTCGCAACAAATATATAGCCCTGGTCCTCGTCGGGGACAAAACTCCCCGGGACCATCCTGAACAGGAATATGACACCTGCAATGACAATGCCAAAGATGATGAATCCAAGTAACTTCTGATGAATAAGAAAGCGAACACCTGCGATATAACCGTTGGTGATTCGTGCAAATATATTCTCGAACCATTTGAAGAACCCCCTCTTTTCGCGGGAGCCCGGCTTCAGGATGCGTGCAGCAATAGAAGGTGACAGTGTAAGGGCGACAATACCCGAGATCACCATGGCAATGGCGATCGTGATAGCGAACTGTTTGTACAGGATACCGGTCATTCCCCCGAGAAAAGCAACGGGAAGGAAGACAGACACGAGTACGAGGACAATGGCAATAAGAGCGCTGGCAAGTTCTCCCATAGACTTCTTGGCAGCTTCCATAGGTGTCATGCCTAAAGATGTCATATTATGCTCGACAGATTCGACCACGATGATTGCGTCGTCAACCACGAGGCCGATTGCGAGAATCATGCCGAACAGGGTAAGCATGTTGGTTGAGAAGCCAAACGATAGTATCCCGATATATGTGCCGATGATCGCAATCGGCACTGCCAGCAGGGGTATCAATGTTGCACGAAAGCTCTGCAAGAACAGGAAAACAACCAGAATAACCAGAACAAGTGCTTCAAAAAATGTATGCACCACCTTTTCTATAGAAGCTTCAGTGAATTTACTTGTATCGAGAACGACTTTGTAGTCGAGCCCTTCTGGGAAGTTCTTTTTGAGCTCTGCGATTTGCTCGCGGACCAGGCTGGAAGTCTTGATGGCGTTAGCGCCTGGCTGCTGGTAGACCACGATTGCAACAGCTAACTTGCCGTTGACTCTGTTCACAACTGAGTAATCCATGCTTCCGAGTTCTGCATGCCCAACATCCTTGAGCCGAACGATTGCTGCACCCTCTCTATCTGTACGTAAAATGATATCGTCGAACTCATCTGGATCAGTAAGCATACCTTTCGTGGTAACCACAAAGGTCTGCTGGGTTCCATCTGGCGCGGGAGTCTGGCCAATCTGTCCTATACCGAAAGCCTTATCCTGCTCCTGGATAGCGTTTGCAACGTCCTGTGTCGTGATACCGAGCTGGGCCATCCTGTCAGGTTTGAGCCAGATCCTCATTGCAAGATCCGGCGTAGGGAACATGGTAGATTGATTGGCGCCGGGGATGCGCTTAATAGAGTCGAGGATGTAAAGATTCGTATAGTTGGCAAGGTAAGTCTGATCGTAACTGTCGTCTGGGGAGTAAACACTGATAACCATCATGAATGCCTGAGAGCGCTTTTGTACAGACACCCCCTGCTTGCTTACGACCTCAGGGAGAAGGGCCATGGCATGGTTTACTCTGTTTTGGACATTCACCTGGGCCATGTCCGGATCAGTGCCGGATTCGAACGTGATGGTCAGAGACATGTTGCCGGTGGAAGAGCTGGTCGAGGACATGTAGGTCATGTTGTCCACACCGTTTACCTGCTGCTCTATTGGTGCGGCGACCGTATTGGAAACGACTTCAGCTGTCGCACCCGGGTAAAATGCGGAGACCTGGACAGTCGGCGGCGCTATGTCAGGGTACTGGGCAATGGGGGTTGCGTGCATTGCCACAAGCCCGGCAAGGATGATAACGATGGAGATGACAGATGCGAAGACCGGCCGTTCAATAAAAAATCTTGCGAACACAGGCCGAGCGCCTATTTCTTATCCGGCTCGACCGGTTCTTTAGAAGATTTCTCTTCGGATGTCGTATCGGATCCTTTTTGGTCCATATTGCTGCTCTGGGGAGTGGTTACCTTGACGGGGGCACCGGGCGCAAGTTTCTGGAAGCCTTCGACAATCACACGGTCGTCTGCCTCGAGGCCATGAGTGATTATCCAGTCTTCGCCAACCCAATCGCCGACTAAAACGGGCCGCAGTTCAGCCTGATCCCTGTCATTCACGGCGTAAACGACATGCCCTTTTGAAGTCTGCTGAACTGCCTTTTGCGGCACAACGATAGCATTCGGATGAACAGCGCCCTCAAGGTATACCTTAACAAACATGCCCGGCCTCAGTACAGATTTTGGGTTAGCGATAACCGCGCGGACGAGGAAGGTTCCCGTCTCGTTGCTGAAGGAGGGATCTGCGAAGCTGAGTTTTCCCTTATGCGGGTAGCGGGTACCGTCAGAGAGTTCGATCTCTACTATATAGGCGTCATTTTTTGGTGTAATGAGTGTGCCCTTATCGACCTCTTCACGCATTTTGGCAATCTCATTCTGTGAAATGCTGAAGTTGATCCAGATAGGATCAAGCTGTGCAACATACGTGAGTTTGGAGGATGTACCGGAAGCTGAAAGATAGGCGCCTTCACGCAATAGTGCACGGCTCGATATCCCGGTCAAAGGTGATTTTATCGTGGTATAGCTGAGATCGAGCTCAGCTTTGTTGAGACCGGCCTTTGCCTCGTAAACCGAGGCCTCGGCTGACTGTACCGCACCGATAGCATTGTCAAGGTCACTTTTACTCACAGCATTCTTTTCAGCGAGTGGTTTGATCCGCTCGAGGTTTGCCTTTGCAGTCCAGAGCTGTGCCTTGCGGTTTTCGAGTTCACCTTTGGCAGCATCCACCTGTACAATAAAAGGTTTCTGATCCATCAGGAACATGACCTGTCCCTCTTCGACGATTTCTCCCTCCTTGTACATGATCTTTTCGAGGAAGCCACTGACGCGGGCAACAATTTCAACCTGATGTGAGCTCTCGGTCTGGGCAATAAACCCATAGGTTGCAGGTACGGTCTTCGGGGTCACGGTTATGACCATTACCTCAGTAACAACAGGGCCTTCGGGCGCTTCCTGCTTTTTGCACCCTGTGAGAATGACAATCAGACAACAAAGCAAATGGGGAGTGAGGAGGAAGGTACAGTGAAGAAGGGCCCTTTTGTTTATATGTGACATAAAAATCCTCCTTGATAGCACCTGGCAGCTTACCATATTTAGATATAAGAAGTCACAGGGAGAAGGAGTGCTCTGGTGTTAACTCCTCTCTGCCGATAAGGTTTTTAAAAAATACTAATGAAAAAGCTTGTAAAAAGCAAGTGTTTATTTTTTTGGATCTACCGGGATTTGTGTGGGTGTCATTGCCGCTTGTCGGGAATCTTTCTTATCATGACCTGTTTTTATTTGTATTATCCAGAGATGCCTTCAGCATCGGGGAATCTAACTCTTCATTTAAAAACGATCAGCATATGAACGGACAGTGAGTAAGAAATGCTTGATAGTCCTATACAATTTCTGGGTTATTATGTAAAATTAATGATATAAAAAATTGTAAATAATTTTAAAAGTTTCCAAGTCGTATCGCTCAAAAGAAATAAGACAAATAGGAAGACACTGCAAGGAAGAAAATTTCATCAAGGGAAAAAATGACAAGAGATAATGCCCATATGAGATTTTTAGTGGCAATGATTATCGTATTGTGCGGATTGTTACCGGTTAAAAATATAGATGCTAAAGATACAGATAAGCTCCTGGAAGACCTTAAGAGCAAGGATGCTCAAACGCGTATGCAAGCAGTTGAAACATTTGGAAAAAATATGGATAAAAACACACTTGATGTTTTTAAGAAATACATCTTTGTTAAAACCGAGGATTGGAAAATCAAAATAAGAGCAATTGATTTTCTGGGTACGGTCGATGACAGGCAGGTCTCAGAGTTTCTTATGAAGATACTAGGTGACCCATTCCTTAACGAAGGGTGCCCGGCCATAAAAAGGCATGCTATAATTGCTTTGGGCAAAAAATTCAATAATGGTTCAAGGGCAGTAGATGCCCTTATTAAAGAATTACAGGAAGATAATCTCATTATAAAAGAGGCTGCAATACAATCACTGGGAGAAATCGGTGATCAAAAAGCTGTTCCATACATAATACAAGGACTAGAAAATAAGAGCTTTGCAATAAGACTCAGTGCCATAAGAGCTCTCGAGCAGATCGGAGACATTCAGGCAATCCCCCATTTAAAAAGAGTCGCAGAAAAGGAGCAAGATCCTTATCTCAAAGCAATGGCCTCATCGCTCGTGAAAAGTTTTTCATCATGGATAATATTCACGAGTAACAAAAATCTAAAGCCATGAATATGGTCAATAATGTAGTAACAACATGTAGTGCCGTAAGGTTTAAAAAAACATATCCCTATTGAAACATAATCGCAGGTTATGATTATATATTGTTAAGTAGAAAGTTAAGTTCCTGTAAAAACGGGGGAATCTTTCATAAGAGCATGCTCACATGAATAACATATGGCAAAATATTTTCAAATTACGTCAGAAGCACATTGACGAGATAGACGAAATTCTTCTGCACGTACCTGTCTTTAGAGACTTAAACAACCGTGACCTCAAAACAATAAAACGCATCTTGCATCAAAGAGAATATCGAACGAACGAAGTAATTTTTAGTCAGGGTGACGTTGGCCTTGGAATGTATATTATTGTGAGGGGATCTGTTGAAATAATCTGTAATCCCGGGGGACACCTGCTGGCAGAGCTCCGTGACGGAGATTTCTTCGGTGAACTTGCGCTCCTTGATGAATCACCGAGGAGTGCAACAGCAGTTTCGAAAACACCATGTGCCCTTTTATGCTTTTTTAAGCCGGAGCTTCTCGATCTTATTAACCGGAATCCTAAACTCGGCGGGAAAATTTTATTCAGACTGGCCTGGACCATCGGTGAACGTTTAAAAAGCACGAATGAACAGGTAAGAGCATTGTGCTTTCAGAAAAAGACACAAGAATGATGTCCAGCGAGCCCGTTTCAGATAGCGCGAACAAATTTGTCAGAATAGTACTTTTTTTAATTGTCGCTTTAACCGTCGTCGCATTTCTCGTTGCCATCTCTCATATAGTAAAATTAATTATTATTGCAGCATTATTGGCATACGTGTTAGACCCTATTGCCAGTTTTCTCGAGTCCCGCGGAATGAGCCGAACAACAGCGACCATCAGTATATTCTTTTTATTACTTGTTATTGGTAGCATGTCTTATGTCTTATTGCTGCCAGTTCTCTCCGAAGAAATTAGGGCGCTTAAAGATGGTTTTAGCTCTGAAAGAGCAGAGTTGGTAATTTCGCAATTTGAAAACTTCCTCGTCAGCAACCTTTCGTTTTTGGGAGTAAAGGAATTACATTTGCTCAGCAGGGTGCAGGGTATAACGTCCAGGATAGGGGACTGGATGTTTACGCATGTTCTCGACGCAGCCTCTATAATTGTGAGCATAATTCTCATCCCCTTTATCGTATTTTTCCTCATGAAAGACGGAAGAAAGTTTAAAAAAGAATTTGTGAGTATCGTGCCCAATAGATACTTTGAATTTAGTCTCTATTTAATTCATAAGATTAACATGCAGGTCGGAAACTACCTGCGAGGACAAGTACTTGATGCAACCATAGTGGGTATCCTGGCTACGGGGGCGCTCTGGTTACTTGGTGTCAAATATTTTTTACTCATAGGAGTATTCGCAGGCATCGCTAACATTATTCCATATTTTGGGCCTATTACTGGAGCAACAATAGCCATTATTGTCTCGATACTCCAAACAGGTGATTTTCATTTGGCATCATATGTGATTGTTGCATTTATCATAATAAAGTTACTTGATGATACCATTATTTTACCGGTGGTTATGTCAAAAAGCGTGCATATTAGCCCCCTGACCGTTTTATTAGCAATAATGATTGGTGGACAATTGTTCGGTATCTTGGGAATGTTATTGTCGATACCGGTTGCAGGCTTTATAAAAGTTATCATTCACGAGAGCGTAACAAACTATCGCAGATACAGAATAGTATGAATAGAATATTTCGCACGAAAATATCCGCCGGGAGACACGAAAACACATGGAAAGGGATTTTTAAGAATGGTCGTGGGGTACAGTTGATAATGCGGTTAAGTATGCAGGAGCATTGCTTCCTCAACCACCTCAATGAGATGTACCACCGGCTTATGAGCGTTATCTTTGGAGAGCTGAATCATGCACCCGGGGCATGCGGTAACGATCATATCAGACTCTACCTGTGAATAGTCAAGAAGACATTTCTTGAGAAGGTTTTGTGAGAGCTCTCTGTACGAGAAGCTGAATGTGCCTGCGAATCCACAACAGTGCCCTCCGTCGGTTTTTTGTAAATCAACACCTATATTTTCTAAAATTGCTCGTGGCTCTTTCTTGATGCCGAGGCCATATTTCAGATGGCAAGGGTCGTGGAAAAGAGCGCTTTTCATATGAGATGGAGTGAGTTGAAATTGAGCAGGATCAAGTTTATCAATCAAAAATTGCGAAACGTCTATAGCCTTCTCTATTCCCTCTCCGATGAGATTTGGGTACTCGTATTTAATTGCAAGTGTACATGTCGGACAAAGACTTATCACAGCTTCAACGTTAAGGCGGTTGAATAGCTCAAGATTCTTTTTAGCAAGCTCTTTGGCAATTTTATCGAGACCGAGAGACCGTAATGGAACGCCACAACATACTTCTCCAACCGGGAAAATTACCTCATACCCAAGCCTGTGGAGGACATGGGTGAGAGATTCCATTAAATGCGGGAGGAGAAAATTAATAGTACATCCAGTGAATATTGCCACTCTGCCCTTTTTCTTGGTAACGGTATATACTTTGAGCTTTTCTTTCAAATGATATTCCGGTAGATCTGGTTTAAAAGGAAGAAATCCCTTTTTAAAAAGGTAAGGAAAAACAATATTCTGTGTCATACCAAGGAGTTGTAAGCTCAGCTTCGGCCTTTTCGTAATAAAACTGGTAAGAAACCGGAGAACCCGCCTTTTTTTGTCAGTTTTTCTTAAAATACTTCTTCCATGATAAAAAAGTTCTTTAATATCAAGTCCGGCCGGGCACTGACCCGAACATATACCACACAAAGTACAGCTAAAAACACGATCGTTTAAAGCAGGAGATGCTAAAAGTTTCCCTGATGAGAGTCCCCAGAGGAGAGCAAGCCTTCCCCGCGCGCCCATCGCCTCTGTGAAATCATCATTATATGTCGGGCAGAATGCCTTGCAGCTTCCACAACGTACACATTTTGATAGTTGTTCAAGATAGAAAGTAGTTTCCATTATTAAGACTTGACCGTATATTTAAGCTTCCCCTCACGTAACCATCCAAGTCAAGGGTAATGAATATATAACCAAGTGTTTTTAGTTGTTCAGAGATTTTTTTTCTCGTTTGCGGATCAAGGAGCAATTCCATGTTATCAACATCAACTTCTATCCTGGCTACTCCGCCGTGATCTCTCACGCGTACATTTTTCAAACCGAGAGATTTAAGGAACGCCTCTGCCTGGTCGACCCTTTTTAACAAATCCTTCGTTATCCGCTGACCGTATGGAAAGCGAGTAGCGAGACAGGGGGAAGAAGGTCTGTCCCATGTTGAAAGGCCCAGGTGCTTTGAGCACTCTCTGATTTCCTGTTTTGTAAATTCAGATTCTATCAAAGGGCTTCTGACATTATTTTTTTCGGCAGCTTTTTTCCCAGGCCTGTAATCCATGATATCATCAACATTACTGCCTTCCAGTACAAATGTATAACCCTTGGAGCGGGCAATATCTGAGATGATCCTGAACCGTTTATTTTTGCAGATAAAACACCTATCGGGATTATTCTTCACAAAATCCTCGTTCGAAAGTTCGTCTGTTTTGATAACCACGTGATTGATGCCAAATTCTTCAACCACTTGCATTGCAAACATAAAGTCACAATGAGGGGTTATCTCTGAATGTGCCGTTACAGCAAGGGTTCGGATATTTGTCAGGTGCAGTATCTTCAAGAGGAACGTACTATCAACTCCTCCTGAATAGGAAAGAACAGCACTTTTCATGTCTCTTACGATAGTCATGAGATTTGTTAATTTTTCTGTCATGCTGTATCTTTGTGTTACCTTTCTGTCTGAATTGCGTCAAGTAAACATGCGGGTTCTAACACTGAAGAAGAAAAGGTAATATTATCGTAACACAACACCTTGAATAATGATATAGAGTCGCTCCTGTCCCGGATTTGAATCGGTAAAACTTCGTATAATAGCTACTACATATAGTTTACAAGACATTTTAGCATGGTTAGATTTGAATGTTAATTTTCAAGCCGTACTTTCGCCTTTTTCTATACTCTCATGGGGAAACGTGTTAATATATGGCGTTTTAAAATCGCTCCCTGTTATTCGTTTATATAAGTTTTTTTAATACTACGATATATTCAATGAGGTAACACACAATGCCGAGAAGAAGTGATATTAAGAAAGTAATGATTATTGGCTCCGGCCCCATAGTCATAGGTCAGGCATGCGAATTCGACTATTCAGGAACCCAGGCGTGCAAGGCCCTCCGGGATTTGGGATATGACATCATACTCGTCAATTCAAATCCTGCAACCATTATGACAGATCCCGGAATGGCTAACATAACCTATATTGAGCCCCTTACCGTAGATACCATGACAAAAATCATCGAAAAGGAGAAGCCTGACGCTATTCTCCCCAATCTGGGTGGACAAACAGGTCTGAATCTCACCGCAGAACTCGCACGGAATGGTACGCTTGCAGCTCATGGTGTGAAGATCATCGGTGTCCTTGCGGATGCAATTGAAAGGGGTGAGGACCGTATTGCATTTAAAGAGACTATGAATCAACTGGGCATCAAAATGCCGAAGAGCGAACCTGCGTTTAGTGTTGAAGAAGCTGAAAACATAGCTTCAATGCTTGGCTATCCGGTAGTCATTCGTCCTGCATACACGCTCGGAGGGACAGGAGGAGGACTTGTCTATAACAGGGAAGAACTGCGGACTGTCGCGAGCCGCGGGATTTCTGCCAGTCTTATTGGCCAGATACTTGTGGAAGAGTCTGTATTGGGATGGGAAGAACTGGAACTTGAGGTAGTCCGCGATGCAAAAAGTCAGATAATTACCGTTTGCTTTATCGAAAACGTTGACGCCATGGGAATCCACACCGGAGATTCTTACTGTACTGCGCCCATGCTCACTATAGAACCGGAACTCCAAAAGCGGCTACAGGAATACTCATATAAAATTGTAGAGGCTATAAAGGTCATCGGGGGCACGAATATCCAGTTTGCCCATGACCCGAAAACAGGTCGTGTCGTGGTGATCGAAATCAACCCGAGGACATCACGATCTTCTGCCCTTGCTTCCAAGGCAACGGGCTTTCCCATTGCGCGTATCTCCGCACAGTTGGCGGGGGGGCTCACACTTGACGAAATTCCCTACTGGCGGGAGGGCACGTTAGAAAAATATAGGCCCTGGGGGGACTACGTGGTTGTCAAGTTTGCGAGATGGGCATTCGAAAAATTCGAAGGGGTTGAAGACAAACTCGGCACCCAGATGAGAGCGGTCGGCGAGGTCATGAGTATTGGAAAGACATACAAGGAGGCATTCCAGAAATCTATAAGATCTCTTGAAATAAATCGTTATGGACTGGGGTTTGCAAGGGACTTTCATCAGAAAACTCTCGATGAGCTTATGGAAATGCTCGTTTCGCCTTCAAGTGAGCGCCAGTTCATCATGTACGAAGCCCTTCGTAAGGGTGCTTCTGTTGAAGCCCTCTATGAGAAAACCCATGTCAAGCCGTGGTTCATTGAACAGATGAAAGAGCTCGTAGATCTTGAAGAAGAGATCCTCACGTACAAGGGACAAGGATTGCCGGAAGAACTCATGATCCGTGCCAAAAGGGATGGTTTTGCTGACCGGTATCTTTCGCAGCTTCTTTATACCCCAGAAGACAGGATTCGTGAACAGCGAAAAGCTTTAGGGATTGTGGAAGGCTGGGAACCTGTACCAGTGAGCGGAGTAGAAAATGCTGCCTATTACTTTTCCACATACTGTGCTCCTGACAAGGTGAAGAAGAGCGAAAGACGAAAGATCATGGTCATCGGAGGCGGGCCTAACCGGATAGGCCAGGGAATTGAGTTTGACTACTGCTGCGTTCATGCAGCGTTCACCCTTCGTGACGAGGGATTCGAATCTATTATGGTTAACTGCAATCCGGAGACCGTCTCTACGGATTACGATACATCTGACAAGTTGTACTTTGAGCCCATTACTGTAGAAGACGTTCTATCAATATACGAAAAAGAGAAACCTGAAGGGGTCATTGTACAGTTCGGGGGGCAGACACCCCTTAACATAGCCAGAGAACTGGCTGAAGCCGGCGTAAAGATTATCGGGACATCAACTGAAACGATTGATCTTGCTGAGGATAGAGACAGATTCAGGGGAATGATGAAAAAACTGGGAATCCCCATGCCTGATGCCGGTGTGGCAAGTACACTCAGAGAGGCCCTGGGATTAGCTGAACAAATAGGGTATCCGCTCATTGTCAGGCCCTCTTATGTACTCGGAGGCCGGGGTATGGAAATTGTTCATGACGAGGAGATGCTGAAACATTACATGGCTGCCGCGGTGGGGGTCACTCCTGACCGGCCAATCCTTGTTGATAAGTTTCTTGAGAATGCCATAGAGGCTGAGGCAGATGCCATTGCAGACGGGGTTGACGCACTCGTTCCTGCAGTCATGGAACATATTGAACTTGCAGGAATCCATTCCGGCGACTCTGCATGTGTGATTCCTCCGATAAGTATCCCCCCAAAACACCTTGAGACAATCTATGAATACACCCGTAAAATTGCAGTCGAGCTTCACGTCATAGGTCTTATGAATATACAATATGCAATTGCACATGATACGGTATACGTTCTCGAGGCTAATCCGAGGGCATCCCGAACCGTTCCCATAGTCTCAAAGGTCTGCAATATCCCTATGGCCCGTCTCGCAACCCAGATCATGCTCGGAAAAAAGATCTCTGATCTTGGCCTTACCCCCAAACATATCCCGCATTTTGGCGTGAAAGAAGCAGTTTTTCCCTTTAATATGTTCCCGGAGGTAGACCCGCTCCTTGGCCCTGAGATGCGTTCAACGGGAGAAGTACTCGGTATGGCTGATTCTTTCGGCCTGGCTTTCTATAAAGCAATGGAGGCTGCACGGTCTCACCTGCCTAATGAAGGGACAGTATTATTAACAGTGTCAGATCATGACAAGCCAGCTGTGCTTCCCGTAGCCAAAAGATTTGAGAAACTTGGCTTCAAGATCAGGGCAACCCGTGGAACATATCAGTTTCTTACTGAAAACGGAATTAAAGCCGAAACTATTGATAAACTTCACGAGGGCAGACCGAATATTGTCGATGCAATAAAAAACAAGGAGATTCATCTCGTAATCAATACCCCGAGTGGAAAACTGAGTAAATACGACGATTCTTATATTCGCAAGGCAGCAATCAAATATAACATCACGTACATTACGACATTAGCCGCGGCAGTAGCTGCTGCCAGGGGCATCGAGGCCTTCCGTCGCGGGTATGGAGACGTTAAATCACTGCAAAATTACCATGCTGATATAAAATGATAAATACATTTTCCTTTTAATCAAAGAATTCCTCGAAGCTCTGCTTCGGGGTATAAAAACATCATTCCCGTCCCGCATCAAGTACGGGATAAACCCCGGCGGGAATCCAGTAAGTCTTATGATTCTTTCAACTTTTTTACAAATGAACCAAATATTTTTTTGAATTATTTTTTCAGTTTTTTAATCTCAACATATATAATAGTAATAAAAAAGGGTCTTAGGAGGAACTATTATGAGTATACTTCCGAAGGGTGAGCAACTGAGAAGGGCAATTCGGTGGATATCGGATGAGCGTCTTGATAATCCTGGAGCCGACCTGTCCAAGTTAATCGGAGATGCCTGCTTAAAGTTTAATTTACCCCCAAAAGACGCAGATTTTCTCGTGAATTTTTTTGCAGAAAAAGGTTCAGAAAACGTGAGCGAATAACTTTAGTTGAACCATCTCTTTTATGTAATTTCAATCACTGCTTTTCCATGCACGTATTTTATAAGCTACTTTATAAGTATAGAATTCCCCTGCATGCTTCCCTCCTTCTAACCCCCTGCCCTCCTTCTAAGGAGGGCACCTTTCTTATGATTGCTCTAAGAACTTTTCATGTGAGGTTTCTTGTAAGCGCAGGATAATTTCATCCTGTATAATTAATCGGGATATATAGTAAAATCTTCTCATGGTTTTTGAGATTATAAAAGCATCTGGAAAAACCGAGAGATTCAATCCTCAAAAACTTATCCGCTCACTCATGCGCTCAGGCGCATCAGAAAAAGTCGCACAGGAAATAGCGGAGAAAGTGGAAAAACAGATCATCCCGTCTGCTCACACAAAACATATCTACAGGCTAGCAAAAAAACACCTGAAAAAATATAACCGTACGGCGGATATGAGATATTCTATCAAGAAGGCCCTCTATGCGCTCGGTCCTTCCGGCTATCCGTTCGAGAAATATTTCGCGAGATTACTCTATGCCTACGGATATTCTGTGGAAATAAACCAGTTCGTGCAGGGATACTGTGTCCGGCATGAGGTTGACATCCTGGCAGCCAAAGCGAATGAACGGTTTATTGTAGAATGTAAATATCATTCCAACGAAGGAAATTCCACTGATGTAAAAGAAGCGCTTTACATTCATTCGAGATATGCTGACATCAAGAAGGCTTATAAACTCCGTCACGAAAACAGACCGCTTGCTTATCATGGTTGGCTTGTAACCAATACACGGTGTACGTCTGACGCAATACAGTATGCTGAGTGTGTCGGCCTCAAGATAATAAGCTGGAAATATCCTGAAAACGGCAGCTTGGAAACAATGATTGAAGACAAGAGGCTCTATCCCATAACCATTCTCTCTCCGATAAAAAGGGATTCTGTTGAAACGTTGTTCAGTAATAATATCATTCTTGCTCAGGACATCGCTCAAATTGATGAGCAGACGTTTATCGAGAGAAGTGGTCTTAATACAAAAACTGCCGTCAGTCTGAAAAGACTTGCAGACGACCTCTGTCTACGCATAAAACCGGTCAGTAAAAATTTCTAAATATCGAAGCTTTACAATTATTTCATGATGCCTTTTGTCACCTGAGTATCCCAAAAGCGTTTCTTCGGCTATTACCCACAGGATAAATGAGAAATACGTTTCGACACCTTTCAACACACCTGACTTTTTGAAAAATATTACTTCGTTCTATAATAGAATCAAAAATAGGATCAGATGAAAATCCTGAAAAAAACAATCCGTGCTACTGGTGCACTTTTACGCATTTTCATCGGGATGGGAGCAGCCACAATAGTCTTCATAGGACTAAAGAAGGGGAAAAAACGGAAAGGGAAACGCTGATTATTTAGGCCATTGGTGGGGTTTCCTCCACGTCTTTTTTGTAAATATGCACATCTCTTTGTGGAAATGGTATGGTGATACCTGATTCGTTGAATCTTTTATAGATGGCACTATTTAACTCATGTGCTGTCAGTCCTCGCAAGGCGGGCTCCCTTACCCAACAGAGAAGCTCAAAGAGCAGTGCCGAGTCACCAAATTCCCTGAACCGCACCCGTGGAGACGGTTCGCCAAGAACATTTGAATTCCTGGTAGCGGTTTCGAGTAAAGCTTTTTCTACAAGGTCAATGTCACTCCCATATGAAACACCAACAGGTATCCTTACCCGGAAGTTCGGTATAGGAGCACTTTCATTTATAATTTTCGAGTTTGCGATAAGTGAATTCGGGATGGTAATCAATATGTCATCTCTGGTTTTGATGCGGGTGCTTCTTACCCCGATCATTACTACTTCTCCTCTCTCACCACTATCAAGGACGATATAATCACCTATCTTATAGGGTCTGTCAAGAAATACACTGATGCCACCGAAGAAATTCGACAGGGTATCCTTTGCAGCAAGGGCAACCGCGATCCCGACAATCCCGGCAGAGGCCAGAAGCGGCGTAATGTTAATCTTCCAAATGGATAAGATAACGATGAACAGGCCAACGATGATTGCAATCTTGAAAACATTTTCAAGGAGAGGCACGATTTCTTTACTCAACCCGGTAGCATCCGAGACCTTATAGAGAACGTGTTCTATCAGTACATTGACCAGTTTTATGACAGTAATTGTCCAAAGGATAGAAAGCATTGTGTATAAAGCATTATTCAAGTAAAAGAGAGCTTCCGGAGAGGGCTTTAAATAGATAACGGCAAGGATACAGCCAACCAATATTATCGTAAAATAAATCGGCCTGTGAATGATGTCGATGATCCTGCCGTCAACATCACTCTTTGTAAACCTCACGAATTTCCTGAGTACTTTATCTATAAAAACGTCAACAGCCTTCGCAACGAAGATAAAAGTAACAATAAAAAGGATTGCATTGATAAAGGGGGACGTTGAGATTTCCAGCGATTCTATGAATTGAACCATTCTTGCTCTTCTCTTATAACGACGGTGAGTCCCGTTTCAATCACTATCGAAAGAGTGCAACTTTACCAAAAACCAAGAATACGAGAAAGAAGACAACAACCTGAATGAGCCAGCCGATTATGCATACTCCTACTGCTCGCAGTGTACTTTTGTAATCGAGCGCCTGTCTGACAGCTATAACCATTGCCACGAGCATCCATACAAACGCCACGAGAAAGACAATCCCGGCCAGCCCGGGGATAATCCCGAATACCCGAATAAGACCAGGAGAACTGGAAAAGCCGATAGTGCGAAGTAGTTCACCAGGATTTGAACTCGTTTGAGGCTCTGGAAGAATCTTTGTGCCAACAAGATAGGTAATGTAGGCCCAGATAAACCAACCGCCCAAGGCCATGATTGTCCCTATGACAATTCCAATGAGCCCTCCCCGTTCGATGCTTCCGATTCCGGCTGCAACACTTGATAAAATAACAACCAGCATGGCCTGCCCACTTGCCTTTGCATCAGCCTCGACCTCTTCATAGACATGGACATCCAGTTTTGCCGAGCGAATGAGACGATCTTTGAATGTCGCGAGCATAGAAATCCTCACTTCCTGATAATTTTATAACTATATTAATGATGATAAAAAAACAGTCTTCATCATTTTGACATCTTTCTCAGGATCTGTCCGAGTTTCTCCATCTGTTCACCATACCCTTTCCAATCACCACGCCTCAGGTACTCATTTGCCCTCTCAAAGGTGCTCCTCGCTTCTCGTGCGGGTCCTTCTATGGAAGCGCTTACTTCATCGGTTACTTTTTCCTGTTTATCGGGCACCACTCTTCCCCCGAACAACCGCTGGAGACCTGTCTCAAGATTTTGCTCCATAACGACGTCATTTTCATAGGCAAGTATGACCCTTCTCAATTCCGGCAGCCCACCCTTATCTTCAGCAGCCAGGTAAAGGGGTTGTACATAAAGGAGAGAGGTCTCTATCGGGATGATGAATAGACTTCCCCGGATAACATTTGAACCGCGCTGGCCCCATAGTGTGAGTTGCTGTGATATGTAGGAGTCCTGATCAATACGGGCATCGATCTGTCTAGGACCGAATATGAGCCGGTCTCTTGGGAACGTGTAGACGACCAGTTTTCCATAATTCGGTTCATCACATCTTGCCGCAAGCCACGCTGCCAGATTATCTCTCTTTGCAGGGGTGTACGGTAACAGTAAAATGTACTCTTCCTTTCCTTCCTCGGGGAGTTTCAAAATGACGTAATACGGCTCCAGGGACCTTTCCCCATAAGCAGGGATTTCCCACAAGTTCTCCTTATTGTAGAAAACTTTCGGGTCGGTCATATGAAACGTCGAGTACATATCTGCCTGAACCTGAAGGAAACCCTTCGGGTATCTGATATGCTTTCTCAAATCAGCCTTCATTTCTGAAAGAGGCTTAAAAAGCTCGGGGAAAATTGCGTGATATACCTTAACAATGACATCGTCTGGATCACTGATATAAAACTCAACGTAGCCATTATATGCGTCTATAACAACTTTTAAAGCATTCCTCATATAATTGATCCCCTTGCTTAATGGTTCCGAGTAAGGAGCCCTGTTTGATACCGTATAGGCATCGACAATCCAGAACAATTTGCCCTCTTCAGAGACAACAATATAGGGATCTGAATCATAGAGGAAGAAAGGCGCAATCTGACGAACCCTTTCTAGGATATTCCTGTAGTATAAGATCCTGCTTTCCGGAGTTATATCGGACGACAGAATGGGCTTGGCATTGTTATATTTTACAGAGTAGGCCGCCTTTCTTAAGAATGATGACAATAGTACGCCACCACTGCCTGTATAATTGGTATAGATGTTTTCCTCCGAAGTTGGGTAATCGAATTCCGGCACCTTTGTTTTTACAATGACATAGTCACTCGAAAGCTCACCGAAATATATCTCGGGTCTTGTTATCTCTATGTCCGCAGAAGAAACAGGGGGGATATCCTTGATAATGAACTCAGGAAGGCCTTCTTTCGATATCCGGCTCACGGGCCCCATGGTTATCCCGAATCCATGGGTGAATACAATTTTCTCGTTGATCCATGACTTACTGGGCAGGTCACCGTACGATAGCTCCCTCGGAGACATCATAACCTGCATGTATTCACCATCAATGATATACCGGTCGTTATCAACGTCATGAAACTTATAGTATGTCCTTATCTGCTGGAGCTGACTGTATGTTGTCAGAAGGGGGGCATCGTCCCACAATCTGATATTCTTGATGGTAGCCTGATTCTCCTGTATGTCTTTATCGGTCAGATTATATGAAACATCAAATGGCCTGACCTCGATTTTATCAAGATTATAACCGAATCTGGTGAACCTGATATAATGCTCGATATATTCACGCTCGAGGGCAAGTTCGTTTGGAGCAACCTTGAAATTCTGGAGCAGTGAAGGGTAGATCATGTATCCAACGACGTATATCAGTGCTGTGAGCCCGAAGGGAGCAAGTGCCGTTTTCCATGATCCCCTGAAAATTCCCACTGCAAAGAGAATACCGCTCACAAACGCCGCAACAAAAAGCACCTGCAAGACAAAAAGCCTTGCATTAATATCTGTATATGCAGCCCCAAAGATCACACTGTTTGTGGAAAATAGAAGGTTGTATCTATCGAGGTAAAACCCGAAGGCAATATTCAGGACAAACAGTCCTATGAGGATACCGATATGCTTCTTAACCTTACTATCGGCGTAGAGGGTTTTCTCTCGTGTTGCGATGCCACCCCTCAGAACGTAATTGACAGTCACGATGAAAAGACTCGATATGATTACGAGGCCAGTGAACTCTTTTATAAAGAGAAAGAAGGGCAATCTAAAAAAATAAAACCCTATATCTTTATTGAATAGAGGTTCCTGGAGACCAACGTCAATGCTGTTTTGAAACATCAATGCCTCTTTCCATATTGAACTTCCCCATATGCCGAGCATACAACCTATGAAAATGCCCCCGAACAATGATAAGGGTTTAATCCATTTACTGAGCATTCCTATGTTAAAAGAAATCTGTGTTTCACTGTCGAACAGAAAATTGATCGGCGGGAAATTGCTCCTGTTTGCAATAGCAACATTTATGAGGATAAAAAAGAGTGCAAAGAGACCGGAGATACATCCATAGAGAATCCTTGTATAGATAACCTTTGAGAACACACTTGTATAATTGACTTCCTTGAAGAACAGCCAGTCTGTATATAAATCAATGATCAATACGAGGCTTGGTGCAAGGAAAAAGGCGAGAAAGGCAATAATAAAAATAAGTGTCCTATTTCTTTTCATCTGAAAACTCCTCTCGTTTACATGTTATAGAGATCACGAATTCATTCTTATGACTGAATTCCCATCAAAAGAATTCCAATCAAGAGATGTATTATCTATCCATTGTAACTGAATTATCATAATCATTCCAGTTTCTCCTGTTTTAATACTATTTCCCTATGTCAGGAAGAAGTTCAATAATTGCTTTGTTCCAACCCTCAGCCCCGACCCCGTCAACACTTCTCAGGTTCGGAATATCTATGCTCACCGCATATGTCTTGTCAGGCCTCTGAACAATAATCGGGTATTCTACTCTCTCAAGCATGGGGACATCATTGGGACTGTCCCCGAGAGCGATCGTAGTCACTTCGCCCAATGCTTTTGCATATAGATCAATTAAAATCGATACCGCCTTTCCTTTATCACTGTTACCGAGGATATGAAAAAATTTGCCTTTCGTACAATGAAATCCTCCCGCGGTGATCGCCTTGAAAAGTTGTATGGTTTCTTCCTCGGTTCCTTCAAAAATAAAGGGCTCGTCAAAGTCCCTCTCCTTTGCCATGTAAGCCTCGGCAGTGCTTATCTGCGTTATCTCAGCAACTTCTTGAACATTCATATCACCAAATCCCCTTACGTTAAACCCTTCTCTGCGCAAATTCTCAAGAGCCTTTCTTAAATCAGAATACGGAGCACCAAGCCCGATAACAAGATAATCATTTTCTTCGGTAATTTCGTATTCTGTATATGCCAGTTTGAATTTAAAATAGTTCTTTGGAATAAAAATCCCTCCCCCATTTTCTGAGATAAAGGGGTGGTAAGTATCGAGCTTTTCCCTGTAATACATTATCTCTTTAGCTGTTTTGCTCGAAGAGATAATGAGAGGGATATACCGTTCTTTCAGCAATTGCAGTGCAGGCAGGGCTTTTTCAAACGAATACGTGGAATAATCGAGGAGTGTTCCGTCGAGGTCGGTAAAAACAACCACCTTTTTCATGTCAGTAGTATGATTTGTATATCCATGACGTTGGTTCCCGTTGGCCCTGTAATAAGAAGTTCATTAATCTCCCTGAAAAAATGGTACGAGTCATTGTTATCCAGATATGTTCCAGGATCCATACCATGAGATTTTGCCTTTGTCACGGACTGTCCGTCTACAACAGCTCCTGCAGCATCTGTTGGTCCATCCGTCCCGTCCGTCCCTGCCGACAGGAGGGTAATCCCGTTTATACCTTCTATCTCCATTGCAAAGGAGAGCGCCAGTTCCATGTTTCTTCCGCCAGAACCTTTACCGGTCACTGTGACCGTTGTTTCGCCTCCGGAGATTAAACAATGGGGTCGACGGATATCTTCCGGTCGTTTCATTGCTCGTGCCTTCCCTGCAAGCCACTTCCCGATATCTTTTGCTTCGCCGGAAAGCTCGTAAGAAATCACATCGGCTGTTAGTCCCCGTTTTTCTGCCTCTGCCCGAGCTGCTTTAAGAGCTGTCTTGTTACTGCCTATGATAATATTTTCTATCCGATCGAAGATCTTACTTCCATCCTTTGGTGTTTCCGGGATTATACCTTTTTTGCCCTTTTCCAGAACATCGACCACGGACTGCGGGGCTTTATCTCGTATATGATAATCTTCCAATATATGCAGCGCATCGCTGTATGTTGTCGTGTCCGGAGATGTAGGGCCGGAGGCAATCACATCAAGCCTGTCGCCGATTACATCGGAAAGGATTAAAGAGACCATGCCGGCCGGATATGCAATCTCAGCAAGCCTCCCCCCCTTTACCCGTGAGATGTGTTTCCGCACCGTATTGATTCCAAATATGTCTGCACCAGCCTGAAGGAGCAATCCGGTGAGTTTCTGTTTTTCATGGAGGGTAATCCCCTTATAGGGTGATACGAGAAGTGCAGAGCCCCCCCCTGATATAAGGCAGACTATGAACGTGTTTTCAGGTGAATCTCCCAAGAGTCTTGTAACCTCCTCTGTGCCGTTTAATCCATTTTCGTCAGGGACGGGATGCCCTGCTTCAAAAATGTTTATTTTCTGAGATTTATGTAAGGATCCACCATGTCCATATTTAGTAATGACTATTGCCTCATCTATCAAATCACCTATAGAGTCTGCAACCGCTCTCATCATCGAGCACGATGCCTTTCCAAAGCCTATAACGCGGATCTTCTCGCATTGAGAGGTATTATAGATTTCAAGGGTCCTGTTTACATATTGTTTTACTGATTCGTATGGGTATACCGCCTTCAAAGCAGCATTAAAAAGCTCTATTGTTAACTCTCTCTGCGATATCCGTTCCATGTTTGAGATTATACAGGATCAACTTTAATTTTTCTTGACCATCCACTCTTTCCTGTATATACTTCTATTATCTGGTTTATTTCCCAAACCCGTATGTAACTCGAAAAGGAGGGGTATTATGGCTGATTTTTACCAGACAGGCGTGGTTGCTACCTTCCATAAACTAGGAAAGGGCAACCTTGAAAAGATAGAGTCAGAGTTAACGTGGTACGCCCGGGAAAGACCGCTTGCACTTGTGCTCCCCTCACTCTATAGCGAATTGAAAGGCAATGCACTCAAACACATTGTGCATGAACTGAAAGAGGTCAAATATATCAGAGAAATTATCATTGCCCTCGGTCCAGCAACAAGAAAAGAATTCGACCACGCCAAGAAGTTTTTTTCTGTCCTTCCACAGAGAAAAAGTATCATCTGGAATAATGGCCCGAGACTGAACAAAATCTATAAGGCTATTGAAAAAGCAGAGCTTCCGATCGGTGAACCCGGAAAGGGCAGGTCAGCGTGGATGGCATACGGCTACATCCTGTCGCGGGGAGAATTTCATGCGATCGCACTACATGATTGCGATATTCTCACCTATAGCAGGGAATTGCTCGCACGGCTTTGTTACCCCGTTGTCAATCCCAGCCTCGATTATGAATTCTGCAAGGGGTTTTACAGCAGGGTGACAGACAGGTTGCATGGAAGGGTAACACGTCTTTTCGTAGCCCCTCTCATAAGGGCACTCCTGAAGACCATTGGTTATCACCCCCTTTTAACATTCTTTGATAGCTTTAGGTATCCGCTTGCCGGCGAATTTTCAATGGATGCGCAACTCGCTCGGATAAACAGGATTCCAGGTGACTGGGGGCTGGAAGTAGGGGTGCTTGCGGAGGTCTATAGAAATACATCCACGAGAAGGGTCTGTCAGGTTGATATCGCAGAAAACTATGAACACAAGCACCAGGATTTGTCTCCCGAAGATGCCTCAAAAGGTCTCCACAAGATGTGCATTGACATTGCAAAGAGTATCTTTAGGACACTTGCGTCAGAAGGGGTCGTATTCTCCGAGGGATTCTTTAAAACTCTCGTTGCTACTTATGTGAGGACTGCTCAGGACCTGCTCAAACGATATGAAGATGATGCTGCGATCAATGGCCTTTTTTTTGACAGACATGAAGAGAGCCTTGCTGTTGAGACCTTCACAAAGGGGATAAAAGAGGCAGCGGATATGATTATAGAAAATCCCATCGGTGTTCCGCTCATCCCGAGCTGGGACAGGGTAACCTCAGCAATACCTGATATCCTGAGCATCATACACGCTTCGGTCGAGGAAGACAACCAGTGAATAACGTTGTATTTTCGGAAAGGCCGGTGTGGTGAAAGGCAATAACGTAAAAAACGAGGGAAGATACTGACCAGATGTTAGAGCATAACGAGTCCTTGCTCTCTTAAATCAACATGAAACTGGGAGGTAAAAAATCATGAAGTCAATCCTGACCGTCATAATTTTGATCGCTGTCGGCATTGCCATAGGCTTCTTTGGGATACCAATCCTCATCGATAAGGAAACTGCTGTGCTCAAATCGGATGTGAAAGATCTTAAACAAAGGCTCCAAAAAATAGAAGATGAATCAAAAGCTGCTCCATTGCAGTCTGATGCGAGCGTCCATAATGTGATCAGGACTGTCAATGCTCTCCATGCAAAGACAGAATCCCTTGAAAAGGCTGTAAGGGAAACAATGTCTAAAACAGACAAATCGGTAGAAGATCAAAAGTCCGCACTTGACACTACCACAAAAAAATTGACGGACGAAATCAGCACGATCAACAAGAATACAAAGGCACTCATACAGAAAATTACATTTGATGCAGCGATGGCAAATATCAGGGGACATATCCTCAAGGCACGCGCAGACCTCCAGTACAAGAATATAGGTACGGCGAAGAACGAGCTCGAGCACATATCTGAGGCGTTCGAAAAGGTAAAAACCACGGCTTCAGACGAGAACAAGAAGATTATCGAAGAACTACAGGGAATCCTTAAAAAAGCAAAAACGGAAATAGATAACGATCTACCAGCTGCAGGTAATAGAATTGACCTTTTGTGGCACGAAATGGGCAAATTGCTAAGGAAGGCTTGATCGACAGATCCGGCTGTGCTCTATGGGGTAAAAAACAAGCATCCTCAATAAAGCTGTCGAAAGAAATCTTGAATCCCTGCAGATTTTATGTTCCAACTGACTGCCCGTCAACCCGAAAAATGCATTTATCGGAGCTACGGATGACTGAAAAGTATTTTGTCCCGACATAAGTCGGGATTGAAATCAAAAGACTTTGAAGGCGACTGTGCCATCGGTTCAACAATCAGTTGCAGTTTCCGGGTTAATCAATAAGGGGAATGACACACTATCTTGACTTTCTCAACGTATTTATATTAAATAGAAATCATTTCTATTTGATATAAGTTTGATATAAATTGGAATAAAAAATGTACCCTATCTAAGATAGGAGGAGGGATTTATTATTCTTCGTTGCGGTAGGCAGGTTGTCCTTTAGGAATAGGAGGTGCGACTGTTTTTGGAGCTGTAACAGTTTTTTATAAAACACGGGTTCAAAGGCTTTGCCTGAAATTATTTGACGGTATATCTGAAAAGCATAAAAAATGCTTGTTTAAACAGAGGTGTAAATGAATATTTCTAAGCCGGAAGATAACACCATAGAGACTGATTCACCGAAGATTTTGAGTAGACTAAATCTCAAAAAAACACCGAAAAGACTTGCACTTCTTGATATCTTAATAAATGAGCCGGCTTATTTAAGCCCTGAGGAAATATGGGTAAAAATGAAAAAACAATTTGGGAAGATAGGCCTTCCAACAGTGTATCGTAATTTAGAGGAACTTTCCAAAAGAAATATCATCTCAAAGGTTACCCATTCGAATCGGCAACTGTATTACTATCTCTGTAAAAACCAGTCTCATCATCACCATTTCGTTTGTCTTTCATGCCGGAAAGTAGAAGACATAAACTTCTGTGGTTTAAATGAATTAGCAAAAGAGGTAACACAGAAGATAAAGGGAAAGATTCTTTCGCATATCATGCAGGTGAATGGCCTTTGTAAAAATTGTTTGGAGAAGAAAGGATGAAGAGATTACGCTCCTCTGAAATTAAATTTGGGACTCGTAGTGACAACTCTATTCTGTTTTTTACCTTAATCCTGTTATTTTTACTCGTTCCCTTTACTCTAACCTCCTGCGCAGTAAAAGATGAAAAGGCAGTTGATGAAGAAAAGCTCAGTGTTGTCACCAGTCTTTTCCCACTCAAGGAAATTGCCCAAGTGGTGGGTAGCAAACGTGCCGATGTTTATCTCCTTCTTCCCCCCGGAGCAGAGGCTCATACATGGGAACCTAAGACAAGCGATATAGCAAGACTTTCTAAGGCCGATATCTTTATTTACATTGGTGCAGGCATGGAGCCATGGATTCACGATATCCTGAAAGGAATAACAAACCCGGACCTTTCTATTGTTGAGGTAAGCCATGGCCTTCAACTTATCAGAAGTGATACCAAACATGGACATGAAGAGGAACATACACACGTTCATAAATCAGACCCTCATATATGGCTTGACTTTGAATATGCCCAGAGGATTGTGGATAAGGTTACCTATGCCTTAATAAAGAAGGACCCGGAAGGAATAAACTATTATAAAAAAAATGCAGAGGTATATAAAGAAAAGCTTTATGCCCTCGATCGAAAATACAGGGAGACTCTTAAGGAGTGCCGACATAGAGAGATTATACAAGGAGGTCATGCAGCCTTTGCCTATCTAGCGAAAAGATATGACTTAGAGCAGATCTCCTTATATGGAATAAGTCCTGATTCTGAGCCCACACCCAAGAGACTTGCTCAAATTATAGACATTGCAAAAAGGCACGGGATGAAAATAATCTATTTTGAATCACTCGTAAGTGACAATCTTGCCAGAACGATCGCCAGCGAAGTTGGAGCAGAGACATTGGTTCTTAATTCTGGTGCAAATCTTACAAGGGAGCAACTGAAGGAAGGTGTAACATTTCTCTCGCTCATGGAGAAGAACCTTGAAAATCTGAGATATGGCCTTGACTGTCAATAAAGAACCCCTCATTTCAATAAAAGGAGTGTCCTTTAGTTACGGAACCACTCAGGTACTGGTGAATGTGACATTTTCTATCATGCCGTATGATTTCCTTGCAATCATAGGACCGAATGGTTCTGGTAAGACCACGCTCCTGAATATTATCTTGGGCCTTTTACGGCCTAATTCTGGAAAGGTCTGTCTTCTGGGGGAAGATGTTAAGCATTTTTCGCACTGGGAAAGACTCGGCTATGTTCCACAGAAAGCTACGCATGTCGATCCCTTTTTCCCTGCCTCGGTTAGAGAGACAGTATCCATGGGCTTACTTTCTAAGAAGCGGTTCCCTCGTTTGATGAGACGCCAGGACGAGAAGGCCATTGATGAGGCACTAGAAAAGGTGAATATGCTCACCCTTAAGCACCGGCGAATCGGCGAGCTTTCAGGAGGCCAGCAACAGCGGGTTTTTATTGCCAGGGCAATCATTAACAATCCTGATATCCTTTTTCTTGATGAACCAACAACAGGGGTTGATGCTGAAGCACAAGAGCGGTTTTACGATATGCTGGATGAACTAAACAGAACGCATGGAATTACTATCGTGCTTATCACCCATGATATCGGTGTTATTACTAAGCATGCCAGAAAGGTAGCCTGTCTCAATCAGCGCCTCGTTTTTCATGGTACCCATGAGGAATTTTGTAATTCGGCCATTGTACAGGAAATACTTCGTGGAGATTACCATTTGGTCTGCCACCGTCATTAGCATATGGAAACCATGTTAACCTACAGCTTCATGCAGAGGGCCTTACTGGCTGGTCTCTTTATTTCTCTGGCCTGTGCCATCTTAGGAGTCTTCCTTATCCTCAGACGAGATGCCATGATCGGACACGGGCTTGCCCATGTCACCTTCGGTGGGGTAGCCCTCGGGCTTTTTCTAAACATAATGCCTTTACTCATGGCTGTAGCGGTAGCTGTGCTCTGTGCCCTCGGTATTGTTAAACTTAAGAAAAAGGCAGGCCTCTATGGCGATACTGCCATAGGCATATTCAGCAGTATCGGAATTGCAATGGGTGTTATCCTTGCCAGCCTTGCTGGAAACTTCAATGTAGATCTCCTCGGCTACCTCTTTGGTAACATCCTTGCCATTGAGAAAGCTGAGGTTTCTCTTTCGATTGTCCTAGCCATGATGGCCTTTCTTGTCGTCGGACTTTTTTACCAAGAATTGATTTATATTACCTTCGACCCGGAGTCAGCTAAAACATCCGGCATTCATGTGGCACGCCTTGACAATATATTAGCCATACTTACAGCAGTGACCGTTGTCTTAGGAATGAAAGTTGTCGGTCTCCTTTTAGTTTCAGCCTTGCTGGTAATCCCCTCGGCAGCCGGACTGCAGGTGGCACGTAGTTTCAGGCAGGCCATGCTGCTCTCCTTACTGATAGCTGCGGGTTCCGTTATTACCGGGCTTGTTATGGCATTTTACTGGGATCTACCAGCCTCGGGAGCGATTATTCTTTTATCTTCTTTCATATTTGCAATACTTTTGGGTATTCGTGTGATAAGAAAGGGGAAAGCAAGGATTTTAGGAGGCGGTCAATATAGATAGACTATGTGCAAGTAGTATGGAAATACAGGACTCTCTGTATCACATCGGGCTGAGCCTCACGACAAAGCCTGTCTCCATGCAAGGATTCAGCATGACATGTTGAGATGACACACGTGCAATTGGATAAAAAACATGAAAACGATTATTCTTTAAGAGAGATGTTAGCTATCTGTTTATTTATTAAAAAACCGGCTTGATTCTTGATATCGTTGACAGGTTTTTTCATTTTATGGTTTAATTAAGTACCTTTAAGATTGGTCCCGTGAGGCCAGGAAGGTAAGGAGACCGCGTTGTCTGCAGAAATGTGTGCATGTAAAAGATCTTTCCTTCTCTATCAGGGGGAAGGTTTTTTTTTGTCTTCTTTTACCCATAAAATTAAACAGCCCTCATATGTATATATCTTTGGAGTGTCAAAATGCCTAAAGAACTCATGAATAGACATGATATAAACAGGGCGCTTACACGCATAGCACATGAAATAATAGAAAAGAACAAAGGTACGAAAGACCTCTGCCTTGTTGGAATACAGCGGGGAGGCGTACACCTTGCAAAAAGGCTTGCCGCCGAGATAAAAGCTATCGAAAAGAAGGACATCGCCGTCGGCTCTCTCGATATAGCATTGTACAGAGATGATCTGAATATCAGAAAAAAACAGCCGGTCATCAGGAGAACCGAGGTTCCCTTTGAGGTGACTGATCTCAAGATTGTCCTTGTTGACGACGTCCTGTTTACCGGCAGGTCAATCAGGGCTGCAATGGATGCACTGATGGATCTCGGAAGGCCTGCTAACATCCAGCTCACTGTCCTCATTGACAGAGGACACAGGGAACTTCCTATAAAGGCTGATTTTGTCGGTAAAAATATACCCACATCACTCAATGAAACCGTTGAAGTTCAACTGAAGGAAGAGGGGGGACGAGACAGGGTGCTCCTTAAAAAAGTGAAAAGGGGAGCATAGACTATGCTGAAAACAAAAGACCTGCTCGGGATAAAGGAGCTTTCCCGGGAGGAAATAAACCTTATACTCGATACTGCTGCTGGTTTTAAAGATGTGCTTGGGAGGGATATTAAAAAGGTCCCGACTCTCCGCGGGAGAACCGCAGTAAATTTGTTTTTTGAACCCTCAACACGTACGAGGACCTCTTTTGAGCTTGCAGCAAAAAGGCTCAGTACCGATGTCATCAATTTCTCCGTACCGACAAGCAGCGTGGTCAAGGGAGAGAGTCTAATCGACACTGCCCTGACCGTTCAGGCCCTCGGTGCAGATCTTATTATCATCAGGCATTCATCATCTGGAGTGCCCCATCTTCTTTCAAAAAACCTGAGGGCCTCTATAATCAATGCAGGGGACGGAACAAATGAACACCCGACGCAGGCTCTCCTTGATGCATTCACCGTTAAGGAAAAGAAGGGGAAGATTGAAGGGCTTACCATAGCAATCGTGGGAGACATAGCACACAGCAGGGTAGCTAAATCGAATATATATTGCCTCACAAAACTCGGGGCAAAGGTTCGCTTGATCGGCCCTCCGACTTTAATCCCTCAAGAGATAAAAATGATGCGTGTTGCAGTATTCCATAGCATGGAAGACGGGCTCAAAGAGGTAGATGTCTTAATAATGCTCAGAATTCAGACAGAACGGCAGGGGAAGGGGTTCTTTCCCTCTATTGAAGAATACTCAAAGAACTGGGGGATTACATCAGAAAGGCTTGCGCATGCCCGGCCTGATGTTGTCGTCATGCATCCCGGACCCATGAACCGGGGTATTGAAATCACCTCAGAGATAGCGGATGGACCACATTCAGTAATTCTCGAACAGGTAACAAATGGAATTGCAGTCAGGATGGCAGTAATGTATCTCCTCGCAGGGGTAAAGAGATCATGAAAATTTATATCAAGAACGGACATCTTATAGATCCATCTCAAGGGCTCGACAGCATCGGGGACATTATTATTGAGAATGGAAAGATAAAGGAAATAAATACGAAACGCAAAGAACGAAGTACAAAGAGCAAAGGGTTATCAAAATCCTTTGTTAAAACCATCGATGCAAAGGGCTGCTTTATTATGCCAGGATTTATCGATATGCATGTGCATTTGAGGGAACCCGGGTTCGAATATAAGGAAACGATAAAAACAGGGACAGGGGCTGCTGTTCGCGGTGGCTTTACAACCGTCTGTTGTATGCCAAACACATATCCTGTTCATGACAATGCAAGTGTTACAGAATTCATCATACGGAGAGCAGCTGAAGAAGGCTCCTGTACCGTCCTCCCTATTGGAGCTATCACGAAAGGCCAAAAGGGTGAGGAACTTGCTGAGATGGGGACGATGGTAAAGGAAGGCTGTATTGCCTTCTCAGATGACGGTTCCCCCGTTATGAACAGCCTGATTATGAGAAGGGCGCTTGAGTATTCAAAGACCTTTGATGTGCCGATAATCTCGCACTGTGAAGATGTAACGCTCTCCGACAATGGTGTTGTCAACGAAGGACTGATGTCCGTGGCACTCGGACTTAAAGGGATACCTGCAGAATCCGAACAGATAATGATCTTCAGGGATATTGCCCTGGCTGCGCTGACAGGTGCCCGATTGCATATAGCCCATGTATCGACCGAAGGTTCTGTGCAGTTAATCCGGGATGCAAAAAAGCGGGGTGTTCATGTTACAGCAGAAACATGCCCTCATTATTTCAGCCTGACAGAAGATGCTGTAAAAGGATACGATACGAACGCAAAAGTAAACCCGCCTCTCAGGACTGACCGTGACAGGCAGGCTATTAAAGAAGGTTTGAGAGACGGAACAATTGATGTTATTGCAACGGACCATGCCCCGCATCATGCAGATGAAAAGTTAAGAGAGTTTGATATGGCACCTTCAGGAATCTCAGGACTTGAAACTGCTCTGGGTTTAAGTCTGAGACTTGTGCATGAAGGGGTTCTTACCTTACGGGGGCTTGTTGAAAAAATGTCGTTACATCCTGCCCGTATCTTAGGGCTGGAGGAAAAGGGTGTGTTAAAAGCTGGATCTGTTGCTGACATCGTGGTTGTTGATAAGAACAGGGAGTGGAAAGTAGATGCTCAACACTTTGTTTCAAAAGGGGTAAATACTCCCTTTCACGGCTGGATACTGAAAGGCATGGCTGTTGTCACAATATGCAAGGGTAAGATTTATGAGCAGTAAGGCATTACTCGTTCTTTCTGATGGTATTGTTTTCGAGGGAGTGAGCTTCGGCCACGAAGGAGAGGCCATTGGTGAAGTCGTGTTCAATACCTCGATGACAGGATATCAGGAGATACTCACCGACCCATCATACAAGGGACAGATTGTGACGATGACCTATCCCCAGATAGGCAACTATGGCGTCAATGAAGAGGATATTGAGTCGTTCCACGGCCCGAAGGTAGAGGCCCTTGTTGTAAAGGAGTACATTGACTTTCCGAGCAACTGGAGATCTACTCTGTCACTAAGTGCATATCTCAGGGAAAACAAAATTGTGTGCATAGAAAGTATTGATACGAGGGCCTTAACAAGGCACCTCCGTGATCACGGTGCTCAGATGGGGATAATCTCTACGATAGATACCGACCCCAAAAGCCTTTTGGAAAAAGTCAGGGAACATCCCGGGATTTCTGCGTTTGATCTTGTGAAAGAAGTAACAACAAAAAAAGTTTTTCGATGGAATCATAGTATCTGGAAATGGCAACCAAATGAAGCAAAAATTCAAAATTATAAAGATAAAAACCCGTCACTCGTCACTCGTCACTCGTCACTCAAAAAAGTGGTTGTCTACGATTTCGGTGTCAAGTTTAATATTCTGAGAAACCTTGTTCATGCAGGTTTTGAGGTCACTGTAGTTCCGGCACAGACACCACCGGAAAAAGTTCTTGAAGACGATCCGGATGGTATCGCCCTCAGTAACGGCCCCGGGGATCCGGAAACTATCTCATACGCGATCAGTAATACAAAGAAACTCATCGGGGAAAAACCCATACTTGGGATATGTCTTGGTCATCAGATACTGGGCCTTGCATTGGGTGGAAAGACTTATAAGCTAAAGTTCGGACATCACGGCGGAAACCACCCTGTTAAGGATTTGTCTACGGGGAGGGTTGAAATAACCTCGCAGAACCATAATTACTGTGTTGATATAAAAAGCCTTCACGGACAGGTCAAGCTTACACACATGAATCTCTACGACGGAACAGAAGAAGGCATGATGCATGTTGAGTTGCCTGTCTTTTCTGTCCAGCATCACCCGGAGGCCGGCCCAGGGCCTAATGATTCTTCACATATCTTCGGAAAATTCAGAGAGTTAATCGAAAAGACCTAATTTGCCAAAAAGATCAGATATCAAAAAGATTCTTCTCATCGGCTCTGGCCCGATAGTCATAGGTCAGGCGTGCGAGTTTGATTATTCGGGAGCACAGGCATGCAAGGCACTTCGTGAGGAAGGATACACGGTAGTTCTCGTCAATTCCAATCCCGCAACGATCATGACAGACCCTGAGATGGCTGACGCAACCTATATAGAACCATTAACTGTTGATATCCTCGCATTAATTATCAATAAGGAACGACCCGATGCCCTTCTCCCCACAATGGGTGGACAGACTGCCTTAAATCTTGCAGTTGAATTAGCTGAAAACGGCATTCTTGACAGGTACGGCGTGGAACTTATCGGAGCCAAACTGGATGCAATAAAAAAGGCAGAGGAACGGGATTTATTTAAAGAGGTTATGAAAAAGATCGGGCTTGAGATACCACGGTCAGCCTATGTCGGTTCCCTCAAAGAAGGAGCTCAGGCGATAGAGGACATCGGGTTTCCGGCAATCCTCAGGCCCTCCTTCACACTCGGTGGCACGGGCAGTGGTATTGCATATAATTTAGAAGAATATAAAGAATTGCTGGCAAGGGGGCTTGACCTCAGTCCCGTCAGCCAGGTTCTCATTGAGGAATCGGTTATTGGCTGGAAGGAATATGAGCTTGAGGTCATGCGCGACAGAAACGACAATGTCGTCATCATCTGCTCTATAGAGAACTTTGATCCTATGGGCATTCACACGGGAGATTCGATTACTGTTGCACCAGCCCAAACACTGAGTGATAAGGAATATCAAGGGATGCGCGATGCATCTATCGCGATAATCCGCGAGATCGGTGTTGACACGGGCGGGTCTAACATCCAGTTTGCCCTCAATCCAAGCAATGGGAGGATGGTCGTTATCGAAATGAACCCGAGGGTATCGAGGAGTTCTGCGCTCGCATCAAAGGCAACAGGATTTCCTATTGCAAAAATTGCAGCAAAGCTTGCCATCGGCCTCACCCTCGAGGAAATCCCGAATGATATTACCAGGGAAACCCCTGCTTCATTTGAACCTACCATAGACTATGTCGTAACCAAATTCCCGCGATTCGCCTTTGAAAAATTTCCTGAGGCAGACCCGATACTGACGACGCAAATGAAATCTGTCGGGGAGGTAATGTCAATAGGCCGCACATTTAAGGAATCCCTCCAGAAAGCCATACGGAGTCTTGAGATTGACAGATACGGCCTTGCAGATATTCGTACCAGTACACACACATTAAAGCTCAAGCTCAAGACCCCTCATGCCGACAGGTTATGGTACATTGCTCAGGCACTGAGAGAAGGAATGACCATCAGCGAACTCTTTGAACTGACAAGTATTGATCCCTGGTTTTTGCAAAACATCAAACAGCTTGTTGATATGGAAGAAATGCTCAAGCAGCACGCCTTAAGCCACAAGAAGGAGACAAGCCTCAGTATGGCGCCGTATCTAATCCCTCAAGACCTTCTGGCAAAAGCTAAAATGTGGGGGTTTTCAGATAGAAGGATTGCAGATCTGCTGCATGTTGAAGAGGTCGATATCAGGCACTTGAGACAGCACTATTCTATGCAGGCTGTCTACAAGACGGTGGATACCTGCGGTGCGGAATTCGCTGCTTTCACACCATATCTGTATTCGACATACGAGAAGCCCTTCTATTCGCTTGAAAAAAAAGAAGCCCCCCCCCACTTATCCCCCCCCTCGAGGGGGGAGGGCAAGGGAGGGGCTGAAAAGCCGTCTCTTGCTGTCGAGTGTGAATCCAATCCAAGCAACAAAAAAAAGATCATGATCCTCGGTTCCGGTCCAAACAGGATAGGACAGGGTATTGAATTCGATTATTGTTGTGTACACGCAGTTTTTGCCCTGAGGGAGCTTGGGTATGAGACTATCATGGTTAACTGTAATCCTGAAACCGTGAGCACAGACTACGATACAGCTGACAGGCTTTACTTTGAACCCCTTACCATAGAAGACGTTCTCAATATCGTTCACAGAGAAAAACCTGAGGGCGTCATCGTTCAGTTCGGAGGACAGACACCGTTAAAACTCGCTGGTCCCCTCGAAAAAGAAGGGATTAGAATTCTTGGGACTTCTCCGGATTCTATCGATCGTGCGGAAGACAGAAAACGCTTCAAGGAACTCCTCCACAAACTTGATCTCAAACAGGCTGAAAGCAGCACTGCTCTGTCTATCAAGGAGGCTCTCCGTGCAGCAGATACGATCAGCTATCCTGTTATGGTAAGGCCGTCGTATGTTCTTGGCGGAAGGGCCATGGAGATAGTCTATGATGAAAAAACACTCAAAGAATACATGAAGCGCGCTGTCAAGGCATCGTTCGAACATCCGGTGCTCATTGACAAATATCTGGAGGACGCTATCGAGATTGACGTTGATGCTCTTTCTGACGGGAAAGATGTCGTTATCGGTGGAGTCATGGAACATATCGAGGCAGCCGGTATCCATTCGGGGGACTCAGCATGTTCCCTTCCTCCACATTCTCTCTCTCCCGAAATTATTGTTGAGATCAAGAGACAGACAGGGGCACTCGCACAAGAGCTGGATGTAATCGGTTTAATGAATGTGCAGTTTGCTGTGAAAAACAACGATATCTACATACTCGAGGTTAATCCACGCGCTTCGAGAACGATACCCTTTGTCGGTAAGGCAACGGGCATACCACTTGCAAAAATTGCGGCAAAGATCATGGTTGGGAAAACATTAAAAGAGCACGGCCTCACAGAAGAGAAACTCCTGACCCATATAGCTGTGAAAGAGGCTGTTTTCCCCTTTGACAGATTTCCGGGAGTTGATACGATTCTCGGTCCGGAAATGAAATCTACCGGCGAGGTTATGGGCATCGATGAAGACTTCGGGATCGCATTTGGAAAGTCTCAAATAGCATCCGGAAACAGCATTCCCTTGTCCGGAAAAGTTTTTATCAGTTTAAAGGATAAAGACAAACCATCTGCTGTCCGTATCGCAAGCATGCTTCTTGAACTCGGTTTTTCTGTGATTGCCACGAGAGGTACTGCCCGGCACCTGAAAGATCATGGTCTGGATGTTGAAGTCATCAATAAGGTTACCGAAGGAAGGCCGCACATTGTAGACCTTATTAAGAACAGAGAGGTTCATTTTATCATTAACACAGTCAGCGGGACAAAGGCACAGAGAGATTCTTTTTCCATACGACAGAGTGCGCTTCAGTATAATGTGCCATTTACGACAACAATATCAGGGGCATTATCAGCAGTGCATGCGATAGAGATGTTTAAGCATAAGATGATAGGGATCAAATCTATACAGGAATACCATGCTTTTCCTTGAACCATTTTTTAGCACGAGAGATATGGATAAGGGAAAAGGTCTCGGTTTGGCAACAGTTTACGGGATAGCAAAGGAATATAAAGGGTGGATTCGTATATCGAGCAAACATGGTATGGGAACAACAGTGAATATCTACTTGCCGCGAGCTGAGTTCCTATGATTTTCCGTATACAAGATAAATCCTATATGATGCCTCAATATTCACGAAATAGCTCCAAGACTGCTCCAATAGGATGATTTGTTATTATATGAATGCATGCAAGATATATGAGGTAAGGGTATTATGACAAAGAATTTAATAACGAGAAATGTCATAATGTTTGAACTAATTGTTTTCGGAATTTTAATTGTTATTTTGTGGATAGATGAAATATTTGATATCCCACACAGACTGTTCGGGGCAGAGGCGACTCCGATTAACTGGCATGAGAGTATTTTTGAGACCATTCTTGTTTTAGCGTTATGCATTTTCATTGTCTATCTCTCCCGGTGGTTTTTGAGGAGGATTAAATATTTAGAGGGTCTTTTGCCTGTCTGTTCCTTCTGCAAGAAAGTCAGAGTCGGCAAAGAGTGGGTTCCGATAGAACAGTATATACATGAGCACTCCGAAGCAGACTTCTCCCACGGGTTATGTCCTGAGTGTGCTGAAAAGTACTACAAGGAATATTTTCCCAAAGATCGTTCACATACCACGTAAATACCCGGCATCCGCGAATATTATCTGAGCCGGGGAGGAACCTGTCATCGCAGAAGATGGTTAAACGAAAGGAAAGACAAGGGCGCAGCTACCCATTTGAAAAAATTCCCTCATATAAATCTTCCTGAAAATGGAAAAACCCTGCCGGATGATCCAACAAACGTTTCTTCATGAAAAATCATGCATGTATCATACTGACTCAACTCATATAAATCTATAATAAATTAAATAATACATAATTTATGTTTAAAAAAATTAAAAACTGTAGATGTAAATGCATGTATAATATATCGTTTCCAGTAAACCTCTTCAGCTAACATTGTATATTTAAAAATGGTAAGTTCTAAGAAGACCTCGGTTAAATATCTCCCGTCCCGTCTCCTGTTACTGACAGCAGGCTCTCTCTTTATCGCTGAGGCACTTATCATGTTTTTTCTTCTCCCCATAATGCCACCTATGTCCAGGACCGTGGAGGCCATTTTTGACGCTTTCATATTAACTGCTCTTGTTTTTCCAATGCTTTATATTTTTCTGTTCCGACCCATGATTTTGCATATAACCGAACGAAGGAAGGCAGAAGAAGCACTGCAACTTGCATTCGCAGAAATTAATCAGGTTTTTCAGACGGCTGCTGATGGAATGCGTGTTGTTGATAAGGACTATAACGTACTCCGTATCAACGAGACATTTGCAAAAATGGCCGGCATAACTGTGGATGAAGCAGTTGGTAAGAAATGCTATGAAATTTTTCATAGTAGCCACTGTCATACTCCGAGATGTTCAATGAGGAGGGTATTAGGAGGTGAAGAATGTATTGAATTTGATTCAATACGTGAACGTAAAGATGGAATGGTCGTACCATGCATTGTCACTGCAACGGCTTTCCGTGACCCGAACAAAAGGATTATCGGCATAGTCGAGGATTTTAAAGACATGACCGAATATAAAACACTTGAAAAGCAACTCATTCAGGCTCAGAAGATGGAGGCTATAGGCCAACTTGCCGGAGGCATAGCACACGACTTTAACAACATCCTTACAGCAATTATTGGGTATGGAAAACTCTTGGATGTGGAGGTTGAAAAACAGCACTTAAAGACATATGTTTTTCGAATACTTAAATCTGCACAGCGTGCTGCAAACCTGACGAAGAGCCTTCTGGCTTTCAGCAGGGGACAGATCATAACTCCTCGACCGGTAAATCTTAACGAAATCATACAAGGGGTTGAGAATCTTTTTACGAGCCTCATGGGCGAGGATATCGAACTGTTCCTGTTATTAAGTAATGAACGGGTAACCGTTATGGCAGACAGCGGTCAGATAGAACAGGTATTAATGAATCTTGCTACAAATGCTCGCGATGCCATGCCCGATGGCGGCAAATTCATCGTAAGAACAGATCATATTGAATTGGACAACGAATTCATAGCGGTTCACGGGTTCGGACAAACAGGGATGTATGCAATCATAACGGTTGAGGACACGGGTCACGGCATGGATAAAGTGACAAAGGAAAAGATATTTGAACCTTTTTTTACAACAAAGGAAGTTGGCAAAGGAACAGGACTTGGCCTTGCGATGGTCTATGGCATCATTCAACAGCACGGGGGCTTTATAAATGTTCAAAGCGAATATGGAAAGGGAACAACCTTCACCATATACCTTCCGTTGGTAGAAGCACCAGTTGAAGAAATTGTTCCCTCTATAAAAACTATAACGAAAAGAGGTCACGAAACCATTCTCTTAGCTGAGGACGACCCCCATGTAAGAGAATTGACAAAAGATGTCCTGGAAGGCCATGGATATAAGGTTTTAGAGGCACAAGACGGTGAAAATGCGTTACATGTTTTTCATGAGAACAAGGACAGTATTGGACTACTTCTCTTTGATGTTATTATGCCAAAAAGAAATGGAAAAGAAACCTACGATGTGATAAAAGCAGAAAAGCCTGATATAAAAGTTCTTTTCATCAGTGGCTATGATGCTGATATTATCCACAAAAAGGGTATCTTGGATACAGGAATTAACTTTCTGTCCAAACCCGTTTCTCCTGACGAGCTTTTATATAAAGTACGAGCAGTGTTTGATAGGGACAGGACAAATTTATAGGTTCATGGTAGGCAATTCGTTCCCATGTAAAATTTTTACCCTTTTTCACTTTACTATGAGACTGCATAGACTGCATTTACCGGAGGCGTGGGTGCCATCAGAGTCTTTTGTCCCGACATAAGTCGGGATTGAAATCAAAAGACTTTGAAGGCGACTGTGCATCAGGTCTAACAATCAATTGTATTTTCAGAGTTATATGACACAGTGAATACGTTGAGAAAAAATAATGCATCTCAATACAAATAATAGTAACAATATTGATGTTTCCTGATATTCAGACGGTATAAAGAGAAGGGATCAAGGAAAATATTAATTTATCTGCCTGTTGATATATACTATTACATTTCTATCTTTTATGTTCTTAAAACAATTTATTATAGAATAGAAACATGAACGTCCTTCACATCTTGCGGAATGCACAGTTTGCCGGGATTGTAAATTCTGTACTTGCCCTTGCATCTGCTCAGCACAAGAATCCTGAGGTGCAGGTCGGCTTCTTCTTGTTTTTGCCCGAAGGGGATTTTCTTGAGACATTCAAAAAAACAGGGATCCCCTGTCATGTTACAAACTATTCAAATGGCTTTGACATTTCTCCGCTAAACTTTCTTCGTTCACTGCAAATTTTCAAGAAACATGACATTCTTCATTATCATTTTTTTACTCCGCTTATGGCACTCTGTGGTCGATATTCACGAAAGAAGATAGTATACACAGTACGCGGAAAAGCCGGTTTTGAAGTTCCTCCCGGACTACATCATAAAATAAAATATTTTCTCTTGAAAAATTTTCTCAATGCTCATGTTGATTATATAACCTTCAATTCTCATTTTACAAAACAGGTTTATGAGCACAGATATGGCCTTAATCACGTTGACCGGTCTGTGGTGTATAACGGGATACTCCTGCAGAGTGAGATTCCTCCACTCGATTCCGCAGAATGGGAGATACTCAGACAGATTAATGGTCGGTTCGTCGTTGGTACAACATCCCGTTTTGTTGATTTTAAACGTCTCGATCGCCTCTTTCATGCCTTTAAAGATTTCCAGAAGGATAGAGATACTGTCTTGCTTCTCGTGGGAGATGGGGCTTTGAGGAGCAACCTTGAACAACTTGCCAAGGAAATGCATATATCAGAAAAAACTATTTTTACGGGGTTTAAGCACAACGTCCGGGCGTTCCAAAATATTATGGATGTATGTGTCTTTCCTAGTGAGAACGAGCCTTTTGGAATAGTTGCTGTCGAAACTCTTTCTCTCGGAAAGCCGACTATTGTTTTTAAAGACGGTGGCGGTATTACAGAGATTGTCCGTGGCATCTCCGAGGATGACATTGTCAACGACGTCCCTCTTCTGACACAGCGGTTACAATATTATTTTAACAACAGAGCAAGGATTCCCCTTGATGCTCAAAAACTGAAGGATTATTCAAGGAAGTTCGACATTTATACCATTGCAGATGAATTCTTCACTATTTACAGGAAAATCAGCGGTACTTTCTTACAAGACTCTCAAATTGATGTCTCGGTATAAGGTGTAGAATCTGATTATATAGTGTGTTATGATGTGACATGGCTTGGAACTGTTGTCTTTATTGGTTTTCCATGTGATATTGAATCACCTTTGACAGAGGTCTTAAGCCTTACTCTAAATTTTTAGCGGACATTAGTGACAATGAACCTCTCCGCCGCAGAGACGGCGGGGTATCCTGAAATATCCCCTCCCCCGTCAAGGGGGAGGGAAGTATATGGCAACCCCACAGCAGAGACTGTGGGGTATTGAAAATTTAATAAATATAAAAAACGTTTCATATCATTTAAGCAAAATGTTCATTATAAGTCCGACAGGCTCTTAGGTGATTTACATGGTGCTCCGTTTAGATATGCAACCTGAGATAGTCATGTGCTACAGTCAGTGGGCCAGCATAGACGCTCCTGCATTGTGCAACAATATCTTCTCTGTCGCATTTGGGATAAAGATGAGATAAAACCAGATGCCGCACATTTCCTTCCCGTGCAATCTGTCCTGCCAGAGAAGGGGTCAAGTGCCCTTTCTCCCTGAATTGATCGGGGTATGAACATTCAAGAACCGCGACATCGGCATGATGCACCAAACGGAGTATTCCCTCACAATAGTCAGTATCTCCGGAATATGCCCAGACTTTTCCTGTGCTCTCATGAGTCACTCTATATCCAATGGAGTTGTCAGTATGAGCAAGTGGCTCCCATTGAATATTCCATTCTTTTTGATGAGGAGCATGACGGGTGATGTCCTGAATTCTTGCTCTGTGCGGAGGCGGCTCAATCCATTTCCCGTAGACATGCTTTAAATGATAAAAAAATTCTCTGAATCCGGGTGGTCCGGTGATTTCTAAAAATATTGAGGGGTCAATATCAGGATTTTTTAATGCGAAGAGTATGGGGACAAGGTCGCCGGTATGATCCGGATGCAAATGGGTAAAAAAGATATGTGATAGTGCTCTCAGGTCAATACCATTTCGCACCGCACGATGAACTGTCCCCGCACTGGGATCGAACAATATGTATCTGTCGTGTATCAGTAAGGCATAACCCGGACCAAACCGCAGAGCATGCGGAATTGCTGTCCCGCTCCCCAGAACGATCATCTCAAAGCTGTCTTCTTTTTCTACGGCAGGAACAACAGCTACAGATTCTCTGTTTCCCCGTGTCTTTTCCCATAAAAAATGATGAGCATAGAGAAGTCCCTGCTCATTGCCAACATCAATATAATCTCCCCGGAATGATTCTGCAACTAAACCCCTTTCCTTAAGAAGCATTTGAAAAACCGGCACATCGTCGAGTTCCCCACCCCCATGTATTGACCGGTATCTCTCTATGTAGTCAAAGAATTCCCCTGCGCAAACAGCTATGCCTATGCCCCTGTAAGCGAAATTACCGTCGCTTACCTCAAAACAGCCGGGCTGTTTATCACCGAGTTCTTCAACAATAAAGTGCCCTTCAGATGAGAGAAATCCCTTTATTCGGCCACAATTGCCATAGAGGTATGCCTTGTGAGCGGTAACGGGATAGAGGCTTAATGTTGTTTTCCCGGTCATCATAAATACACGGACCTGACGTTGAATGAAGTCCTGATCTCCCCAATGGAACCCATCAGGCATACAGAGCAAAAAAGGGTTATTGCCGATAACCGGCCGGCAGAGGGAAACCGCATCTGCGAGCCCAACCGGTTCTTTTTGTATAACAAACTTCAGTTTGATCTTTCTCGAAAATTCCTGCCCTAGGTATTTCTTAAGCGCCATTTTCGAGTGACTTATGACCACCACCACTTCCTGAATCCCGGCATGTATTATCCTTTCGAATATGAAATGCACCATAGGTTTATTTCCAAGAGGGATGAGCTCTTTTGGAATGACCCCGGTGACCGGTAAAAGTCTTGTCCCTTTCCCGGCAGCAGGTACGAGAGCATATCGCACATCCTGTGTGGGAGAGGATTTTCTACCTTCCTTATTGTCTCTCTCTATACTCATATCACCTGACAGAATAGTCTTTCATACTGTTTTCTTTTCGACTGTGCCATTTGTGCTCTGTATATGGTAACATTCTGTAATTATATATCAATCGAGGCTCTTCAGGGAATCTTGTTGACAGCCCGTCTCTTAAAGCCGACTGTGCCTCCGGTTCAACAATCAATTGCATTTTTCTGGTTGATGAGAAACGAATACCTGAAACAGGTTTTCGCATGATTTTTTACCGGTTGTGTTAAAGACCAGCGGCCTTGCATAATAATCAGAGGAACGACACGGCAAAAAATGGCGAATCAAAAAGATTACTACAAGGTACTTGACATTCCTGAGGATTCTTCTTCTGAGGCAATTAAAAAAGCCTATCGGACATTAGCATTTCAATATCATCCTGACAGAAATCCCGGCAAAGAAGAAATGATGAAGGAAATTAACGAAGCGTATGCTGTCCTTTCAGATGAGCGGAAGAGAAATGAATACGATCTTCTCAGGCAGAGGTATGGATCCTTTGCCAGGGAACAATTCAGGCATGCCTATACCGAACAGGATATTTTCAGGGGGTCTGATATCAGCCAAATTTTTAATGAACTCAGCAGGATGTTCGGGTTCAGGAACCCGGAAGATATTTTCAGCAGAAATGATTTTTACGGAAAACAATACCAAACCTTTGAATTCAAAGGGCCTGGATTTTCAGGGAAAGGATTCTTCTTTTTCGGATCAATGAAGGGCCCGTATCGAGATAGGTCGAGCAGCCACGCTTATCAACAAGAAAGGCCTTCCCCATCAGGTCAGCCGTTTGTTTCAAGAATCCTTTTGAAAGGTATTGAATTCTTGAACAAGCAGGCAGCAAAAAAATTCGGGATAACCCTTCCGGAACGAGGCACGGACCTGGAAGATCATATAAAAATAACCCCCGAACAAGCTTCAGTCGGCGGTAAAATAACCTATACATATAAAAAAAGAAGCGAACCAAAAGAGCTTTCCGTCAAGATTCCTCCAGGCATTCGAGATGGTCAGAAAATAAGGCTCAAAGGCTTGGGTAAAGAAGGAAAACACGGAGGTGATCCCGGTGACCTTTACCTCAGGGTGCAAATTCATGCACCCGTTCTCGATAAAATAAAAACCTTCTTTAAGAAATAATATGCGTATAGAAATTTCAAGCCATGATTGAACAGTTTGAAGAGAAAATACTCGGCGGTGGTTCCATAGGCAAGGAAGAAGCCTTCTATATCACAGGAATATCCGGGCATGAAGTCTTCAAACTCTTTTTATCCGCTAACAGGATAAGAAGTCATTTCATGGGCAATAGAGTGGGCCTATGCTCCATAGTTAACGCAAAATCTGGCGCCTGTCCGGAAGACTGTTCATTTTGTGTCCAGTCATCGAAAAGCACAGCGGAGATCGACGTGTACCCACTGATGGATAAAGAATCCATTATGGAGAAGGCACGTGTAGCAAAAAGAGCCGGCGTCAAGCGATTTTCAATAGTAACCAGTGGTAAAAGGGTTTCACAAAAAGACCTCCATTCAATAGCAGAGATGATTGCTGATATAAAAACAATCGGCCTTCTTCCCTGTGCCAGTCTCGGCATCCTTGAAGAAAGAAACCTGGAAGTGCTGAAAACAGCGGGGTTAGACCGGTGTCACCACAACCTTGAAACATCGGAGCGCTTTTTCCCGTTTATATGCACAACACACACCTATAGAGACAAACGGAAGACAATTGATTCAATAAGAACGACGGGTCTTTCCATATGCTCCGGCGGTATATTCGGTATGGGTGAAACGTGGCAGGACAGAATTGATATGGCATTTCTCCTCAAGGACATTGATGTTGACTCTGTCCCGATAAATTTTTTAATACCAATCAAGGGTACCGTACTGGGACACAGGGATGCTCTTCATCCCTTCGAGGCATTAAAGATTGTAAGTCTTTATCGGTTTATTCTTCCGCACAAAGAAATCAGGGTCTGTGGCGGGAGAAACCAGATACTCAATGAATTCAATTCATTCATTTTTCTTGCCGGGGCCGACAGTCTTCTTACGGGCAATTATCTTACCACTCCCGGAAAAAGCTACGATGAAGATTTGAGACTTATTAAAACATACGGTTTAACTCTATGATAATCTTGAAGAGCTTTTCCTTGAATTACTCCTGATATAGTCTAAAAAGATTTGATAGGCAAGCGGGAGCGTTCGTTTTTTGTGCGTGATAATGTAAATCTTTCTTCTCATCGAAACATCGGTTATTTTGATTTTTTTAAGCGTCTTGTATTTCAACTCATCAGACACGGACAACCTCGATAAAATCGAAACGCCCATGCCGGCCTTGACAGCCTGTTTCACGGCATCCGTTGAGCCGATTATCCCGGCAATGCTCATACGGTGATAAGCAATTCCACTGTCTGTCAAGATTTGTTCTGTTATCTTGCGTGTCCCAGACCCCTCCTCCCGTAAAACTATGGGCAGGTTGATCAGTTCTTTTAATGTTATCTTGTTGCTTTTTATGAAAGAAGGTGCAGATACGACAATGAGTTCGTCATCAAAAAAAGACATATATTCTATTTCTTCATTGCCGAGTTTTGCGCCAACTATTCCCATGATGAGCTCATGTTTTGAAAGACTATCAACAATCTTTTTTGAGTCTTCGATAAGAATCTGAAAGGAGACTGCTGGATATTTTTTTTGAAATGCGGTCATTATTGACGGTAAGAGATAGGTTCCCGGTATTGTGCTCGCACCAAGAACCAATGTGCCCGCTACCTTTTTCTTAAAACGACTCATCGCATCTGAAATAACATCTGTTTTTTCGATGATTTCTGTTGCATATTGATAGAGCACCTCCGCCTCTTTCGTCGGAATGATCGTTCTTCCCAATCTGTCAAACAGTTTACAATTATATTCTTCCTCCAAGGCTCTGATATGGGCACTGACAGTTGGCTGAGTAAGACGCAGTTTCTTTGAGGCCTTCGAAAAACTTTTATACTGAAAAACAGAAACAAAAACCCTGAGGTGATGAATGTCCATTAGGGAGCATTTTACCATAATTTCATTAAAATTTTGTCCACGTGTTATTTCGGTTAAGACTTCGAAAATACGATATGCTTCACACGTGTTTATGAGGGATCCGGCTTATCTTCAAAATGTATTTTGGACAAATATGCGCTGGGGGATATACAAAAAAATAATGTTGAATTCCTTACTTTCAAGATTTCTTTTTTTCAGCCTTTCTTGATAACTCTGCTACGACTTTCTTTGTCGTTTTCAGCCCTTTGCCCCTGAGCAACTTGATAATCTTTTCAGAAGCAACAGATTTTAAGAATGCGGTTCGTTTCTTTTTATCTTTGATTTTATGAAGTGCTTCTTTCCGGATTAACTTGAGCAATTTCACATAATCTGAAAATTCTCGTCCGTAGCTTTTTTCAAGTTCTTTACGGATTGACCGTGATAAGGCGGGACTCATGCCGCTCGTCGATACAGCGAACTGTAAGTGCCCCCGCTGTACAAGAGAAGGGACAATAAAATTGCACATGTCCGGCTTATCAACGACATTCACTAAGCATGGTGCTTCACGGGAAACCTGTTCATTGATTCCCTTTGAATCAGTAGCGGCAACAACAAGGAATGCTCTGCTGAGGTCACCTTTCTTATAAAAGCGGCAGATATGTTTAAACGAGCCTTTTACTTTCTCTCTCTCAAGCCATTTCGTGAGATGAGGGCTGATTACTTTCACATCAGCACGGGCATTGAGAAGGCTGCGTATCTTTCGCTCTGCAACACTCCCACCACCGATGACAACTGCTGCCTTACCTGTCAGGTTAAGATAAACAGGGTAGTAGGAAGGAATGACACGTTCTGAACAGTGAGAACGCGGACCTTTTCGTTTCACGTTCGTTTCACGGCTCAAGTCTATCCAATGCTTTTTTTGCTTTCTTCACCATCTTATTGTTCGGATACTTTTCAATCAGGCTGGTAAGATATTCCCGGGCCTTATCATCCTGTCCCAGATGCTTATAAGACATCCCAATATAAAACAGAACCGAAGCCCTGTCCTGATATTCAGGATAGTTTTTTAATAAATCCTCCAGTCTCCCGATTGCAGCGTTATAAGACTCCTTTTTATAGTAAAACTCTCCGACGAGTAATTCATGTGCAGCTATGGTATTCCTGCACTGCTTTATTCTGAGATCAATAATGTCTCTATACGGATTACGCGGAAACACCTTCTTGAGTTTCTCAAATTCTTTGAGAGCCTGGGCCGCATAGCTATATCCCCGTGCAGCGTCTTCTATCTTGTTGAATGAGACCATGGCAATCTGATATTGGGCATACGGTGCATAGTGGTGGTCAGGATACTCTTCAAGAAACTTTTGATATTCTGCAATTACCCGTTCCGGCTCATCTTCCTTGATGTAAGATTCTGCAATTTTCAACTGGGCAAGTGGCGCAATTTCACGTGATGTATCCTTGTTTTTAATCTCAAGCAAAGTTGCACGTGCTCCTTCATAATCCTTTTTTTCTATTTGTTCATGAGCGAATACAAATGATTCTTTCGGATCAAACGGTTCTCCTGGTCGCGTTTCTTTTTTACCCGAGCAAAAGCTCGTCGAGAGTAAAAGAAAGATGAGAATGGCACATAGCCTTATTTTCATTACCGTACTATTAAACATATAAGTATATTTTTAAGTCAAGGTACCCGTTTTCGTAATCCTCTGCACTATCTCACGATGCCTTGCCAACTGGGGTTTTGAGATGGTATTCTTAGTTGTGAATTTCTCACTATTCCAGAAACCGAGCAGATATATTAACCATGAGATCAATGCTGTTTCTAAAAAAGCTCCCCTTAAAATAGCCCTTGCATTCCCTGATATATACGAAATAGGGATGTCCCATCTCGGTCTCAAAATCCTCTACAAAATAATAAATGACCTTCCTTATGCATCTGCAGAACGGGTGTTCTCACCATGGGTTGACCTTGAGTCCAAGATGAATGCCCAGGGCATAACGCTTTCCTCCCTTGAATCAAACACACCATTGAAAGACTTTGATATTGTTGGATTCAGCTTACAGTATGAGCTTTCGTATACGACGGTTCTCAATATGCTTTCGCTGGCCGGTATCCCCATAAAAACGGAAGAAAGGATCAGTTCCTCCTCTTCTCATGAATATCCACTCATTATTGCAGGAGGCCCCTGTACGGTTAATCCTTTCCCCATGTCTCCTTTCATTGATGCATTCTTGATCGGCGACGGTGAGGATGCCATCAAAGAGATACTGGATACATGCTCCCGGTGGAAAAAAGACGGCGACAGGAAAAAATTATCCCTTCTCCGGGCATTATCAGACATCCCTGGATTCTATGTCCCTTCTTTTCATGATAATCATCCTCTTCAAGAACTGCATGGAAACGCTGTAACCATTAAACGTCGCATCATTGGTTCTCTTGACGATGCCCCTTACCCTGTTAATCCTATTATCCCCTTTACCTCCATCGTCCATGACAGGATAAATATCGAAGTATCAAGGGGTTGTCCGATGGGTTGCAGGTTTTGCCAGGCAGGCATCATCTATAGGCCGGTTCGAGAAAGAAGCCTTGAAAAGGCACTGGACATTGCTGAAAAATCTGTTAAAAACACTGGCTATGAAGAAGTTGCGTTTACTTCTCTCAATGCAGGGGACTATAGTTGCCTCTTGCCACTCGTTCAAGAATTTAACAAAAAATTCTCAAACAATAAGATCTCGATCTCTCTCCCATCCCTGAGGATAACATCAATAAACCGTGCCCTGCTTCAAGAGATACGTTCTGTTAGAAAGACCGGTTTTACCATTGCTCCTGAAGCGGGAACAGATCGGCTCAGACGAGTCATCAATAAGGATTTCAATGAAGGGGATTATGAAGAATCTCTTAAAATATTATTTGAAGAGGGCTGGCTCAATCTTAAATTATATTTTATGATCGGGCTGCCGACAGAAAATGACGAAGACATCGAAGCCATTCCTCACATGGCTATGAAGGCACTAAAGACAGCTAAGAAATATACCAAACGGTTTGTCAATATAAATGTAGGCATCTCTCCCTTTGTACCAAAAGCACATACACCTTTTCAGTGGTGTGGACAGAATGCTTCTGATGAGCTAAGGAGAAAAAAGGGATATCTCAATAGCGAGCTCATAAAAAAGGGCTTTCATGTGAAGAGTCATAGTATAGACATGAGCCTTCTCGAGGCAGCTTTTTCACGTGGTGACAGGAGACTTTCATCCTTGATCGAAAAGGCATGGTCTCTTGGCTGCAGACTCGATGGATGGTCAGAATTTTTTTATTTCGATAGATGGAAAATGGCAATGGATTCCCGTGGCATAGACGCGGCAGATTTTGCAACGAGGATTTTTCACCCTACAGATACCCTCACCTGGGAAAATATCAAAACCGGAGTACATAAAGAGTTCCTCTGGAAGGAGTACCAAAAGGCTCTATCGGCTTCTTTGACTATTGATTGCAGAAAATCCTGTCATAACTGCGGTCTCGACTGCAATGATAATAACATGAAGTTAGGAAGTTCAGAAATTCAGATACAGAACATTCAAGAAACTCAGATGGTTCATAAACTTCACAACCTCTCGCTTTCACAACCTCAAAGAAAATTCCAGCCTGTAAAAATACGAGTCGAGTTTTCAAAGACTGGCAGTATGAGATTCCTTTCTCATCTTGAACTCATCACTCTTTTTCAGAGGGCGATCAGGAGAGCCGGGATTCCCGTAGATTATTCCAGGGGTTTTCATCCATCACCAAAGATATCTTTCGGCCCCCCTCTCGCTGTTGGGATCGCTGGGTTACATGAATACTTTGATATCGAGGTATTTCCGCCATTCGACTTAACAATGAACAGAAGAAAGCTCAATAGTCTCCTTCCCGAAGGGATCTCTGTAAAAGACATGGCTGGCATACCTCGTAAAACTGAATCTCTCACGAATTTTATTAAGAGATATGCATATGAGATACAAGGTGGAAATAGTAATGATGTCTATAATTTCTTATCTCAAAAGGAGATTATGATAAAAAGGGGGAAAACATTCATAAATATCAGGTCATTTGTAGAGGAAGCACAATACAACTATAAAGATACTGTTCAGATTATCGTAAATGACCAGGAAGGTATGAAGGTGAGATTAGGTGAGCTTCTTCCCGAGATATTCAAGGTACCGATTGAAGAATTGTCAGTAACGAGGGTTGCACTCTTTGGATGGGACAATGGATGGGTCAAACCTCTTAAGAAATATGAATTATTTGCTATTGACAGCATGTAGGGAATACGAACAGCAGAAAAAAGAATAGAATAAAACGGCTTCCCGCTTATTACAAAAGGGTTTTATATTGTATAAACATTACTCAGAAAATCTCCCCTTCTCCCTCTTTAACGCTTCTGCGGATTTGTCCGGGGCGAAACCAGAGAGAGGCATTATCTACCCTTTGGTCTATGACTCGTAGAGCAAAGGGTGAATGGGAGGGGTTTTACAAATCAATAGTTATGAATTGTTTTGAGGCGGCGCTGATTATAAAAATATAATATATAAAAAATAATATAAAAAAGAATTATTGTTTTTTTTAATTCTACAGACATGATATATTCATGATATATTAGGAAATTAATCCTTTATAGAAATAAATGCTTATGGAAAGCGAAATACTTATCAATGTAACACGAGATGAAATCAGGGTTGGTCTTCTTGAAGCAGGCCAGTTAGTTGAATTCTATGTCGAAAGAAAACGTGATGCAAGCCTTGTTGGAAATATCTATAAAGGAAAAATTGTAAAAATACTTCCTGGCATGCAGTCTGCTTTTGTTGATATTGGTCTTGACAAGGCAGCTTTCCTTTATGTAACTGACATCCATGAGGGGCTGGAAGAATTCGCACCTTTTCTCGAGGATGAAGAAAAGGAAAATTCTATTGAACTTGTTTCAAAGAGGGGGAGGCCAGACCTCACTATTGAGGAACTCATTCAAGAAGGACAGGAAATTCTTGTACAGGTATCTAAGGACCCTATCGGTAGCAAAGGGGCACGTGTAACATCATACGTCACTATGCCGGGTCGGTATCTGGTTCTTATGCCGAATGTAGAACATATCGGTATATCAAGGAGAATATCTGACGAGATAGAGCGTACAAGACTGAGAACAATTGTCGATGACATAAAGCTCAAAGGCTATGGACTTATTATCAGAACCGCAAGTGAGGGTTCTACAGAAGATGAGATCAAGAAAGACCTCGATCTACTTCTCCTTTTATGGGAAACTATCCAGAAGAAAAAGGAAAAAGTTTCCGCACCCTTCCTCTTGTATAGCGACCTTGATCTTATCTTCCGAAGCGTACGAGACCTTATGATACAGGATGTCAAAAGACTTATTATTGACTCTGCTGAAGAATACGAACGAATTAAGGAGTTCGTGAGGACTTACTTCGAGAAGTTTCTGGGAAAGATAGAGCTCTATGAAGGCATTGATCCCATATTTGATGCCTATGGAATAGAGCTCGATATCTCAAGAGCTCTTGGGAGAAAGGTCTGGTTAAAGTCCGGTGGCTATATCGTTATTGACCAGACTGAGGCCATGACCGTTATCGATGTCAATACCGGTAAGTTTGTAGGCAAAGAAGAACTTGAAGATACGATACTCAAGACGAATCTTGAAGCTGTCAAAGAAATAGCTTACCAGATAAGACTGAGGAACCTTGGGGGGATTATCATCGTAGACTTTATTGACATGGAAAAATATGAAAACAGGGAGCGGGTCTTCAATTCATTTGTAGAGGCTATGAAAAAAGATAAGGCAAAAAATACCATATCACATATTTCTGAACTTGGGCTTATCCAGATGACGAGGAAACGGGTTCGTGAAAGTCTCGGGAGAACGCTGTGCGAAACCTGTCCTTACTGTGAAGGGAAAGCCTTTGTTAAATCACCCCGAACCCTCTGTTATGAAATATTCCGGAGGGTATCGAGACTCGCAAGACACGGAAGCGACAGGATTATCGTCACTACCCATCCATCAGTAGCTGAACTCCTTACCGATGAAGAGCGCGCAGGAGTTGAAGATATTGAAAACACATATAATGTTAAGATCACCATACGTGAAAGCCGTAATCTCCATCAAGAAAATTATGAGGTAACGGTACTCTAAGAGACCTCGGATGTTAATATCTTATTAATCCCTACATGTTGCTTCTGCCATGAAAAATCTGTTCAGCATACGGATGAGAGCCACGAAAAAAGTCGGAATTCAAAAAAGTAAAAAATCACAAATTACCGATGTGCATATTTCAGGGGCTGAAGGGCTCTACAAGGGGTCTGAGATACAAGCAACGGTAAAGCGATATGTTGAAAGAGCTCTTCATCATCCAAAGGGCACGGCAGACAGCATTGTTGTTACTATAGAAGAGCTCATGCAAAAACCCCGGGAAATCCAGCTTCTACCTGTAGCAACTATCAGGTGCGGAAAACCAGTTCAGGGAGAAGAGATAGCCGGGTTGCTCCTGCAGCTACTGGGCATATCGAAAAGATCGATTGGCAGGTCATTTCAGTTGATAAAGAGGGGGAACATGAGAGGAGCGGCTCTCATAACGGCGAAGCGCGGCTGCCGCCTTGAACCTGATACGAAGAGAGGGGTGAGGGCATCGCGACTCGGGATCGATTCGGCGGTATCGAGATCTCTTTCACGCCGGTTGCAAAAATTTGGGATTAACACAGACACCGTTAAAGAGGCTCTCATCCTTGCCTCAAAGGTCATATCATGCGAATACGTGATAGCTGAACTCTGCATCTCTGATGACCCGGATTATACAACCGGATATGTTGCATCAAAATACTTCGGGTATTTGAGAATCCCCCATATAAAACCTCAGGGAAGCAGCAGCGGGGGAAGGGCTTTTTTCGTGAATGAAGGAGCACGGGTTAAGAACGTTATTACCTATCTCGAAAAAATACCGGTTTTAGCAACAAAAGAGGCACCCTGTAGAGGTATAATTTCAGCAGATGAAATCCTCAGTGGTTCTCATAAGTAATCCGATCGCATACAGGGCATCGAGTAAAAAAGTCGCTACTGCTTCTTATTATCTTCAGTCAAAAGGGTGCACCGTTGATGTCCTCTTCACTCAGAAGAAAGGAGATGCAGAGGTGCTTGCTCGAGAGGCAGTTGGAAAGTCCCCGGCACTCATTATTGCTGCTGGTGGGGACGGAACATTCAACGAGGTTATCAATGGTATAGCAGGTTCTGCGATACCATTGGCAATTCTGCCACTTGGAACTACGAACGTACTTGCCAAAGAACTCGGGATTCCGGAGACCGTGGAAGGTTCAATGGATATCGCGATAAAAGGTATGCCTCGGGTTGTTTCACTCGGCAAGATTACACTGCAGCAGGGGTTCCCAAAGGTTCGTTATTTCTGCACGATGCTGGGCATTGGTTTCGATGCTCAGACAGTGTTCGAACTAAACAAGACACTCAAAAACATTTCAGGGAAAGGAGCCCATATTTATAGCGGGATAAAAGTCCTGTCTCAGTTTCATCCCGCAGAATTGACCTTTACCATCAGAGAAAAAAGCTATTCAGGATTTTCTGCGATCATTGGAAACGGTGCTAAATATGGAGGACATTTCCGGATTACACCGGATGCAAGGCTTACTGATCCGAATCTGTATATCTGTATTTTTAAGGGTAAGAAACGGCTTGATATCTTCAGGTATGTCATGGGCGTTCTAACAAAAAGTCATTTGAGATTCAAGGATGTCGAATATCTCATGGCACAGAAAATACAGGTAGACGGCAGTGCTCATGTTCAGGTAGACGGCGATTATCTTGGCATGACCCCTGCCGTAATCGAGACGGCATCCGAGACCGTGAGACTCATCTATCCTGGCGAGGGAAATCCCCAAGCGAAGTAACCCTTCACGGGATACGCCATAAAATTTTCACGAAGGACAAGGAGGTCATAGAAGGCTATCGAGAAGCAGAGAACTTCTTAATCTTTTCGATATTTTCTTCTATTGCTTCTATAAAATAGTTTCTTTCGTCGCGGAAATGGTAGGTGAGGTACGTGTAGAGTGACCCCATTTTTTTGAACCGCTCTTTCACAACCTGCTCATAAAAAGACGGCGTGTTCTTGATCAAATCATCTGCGCTCTCGAAAACAGACATGCCTTTTTTACGCAGGTTATCGAGTCCTTCGAAGTGATATGACTCTTCAAATTCACGGTAAAGAGCTGCAAGTTTTTCAGGATAATCATCTGCGGACATCTGTCCCAGGAGGTCGGCTGTTCCGAGTGCACAGCCGACTATTTTTTCCTCCTCCGAGTTGTAGGGGAGCTTACTGTAATCTACCGCGACACCGGTATACATGATAATGTTCTTAATGCTGTTGATTGTATCCTTGTCAAATCCTTTCTTTGATAAATAGTATGTTGCAAAGTCTGCACTCCTCTGCGTATGAACAAAGGTATATTTGGCACCTGTGCCCTCCATGTCATTCACAGTCTTTATATAACCCGTATCATGCAACAATACTGCAATAACACCCCTCTCGAATAAAACCTTTGATATCTGAGGGAGTTTCTTGCTCTTGTTCCAGCCATCTATGATGCCTATAAAAGGAGGAACAACCTGGAGGGTATGCTTGATGTCATGGTATCCCGTATCGCATTTTAAGTAGCCGCTCATATTACCGGAAAAGAGGTCTGTGAGATCATTCAGTACTTCTTCGATCTTCGAGATATCGTTATCCTGATAATGTTTCCTGTAAAATGCTCGTATGTCATTCAGGATAGAGCGGGTAGTAAGGCGGTCGCTCTTTGCCGTGTGCTTATCATGATTATCTTTTTTACGCTTCATCACTATGTATTATAACACCTCCCCCTCTGACAGCATCTCCATCGTAAAAAACGGCTGATTGTCCCGGTGCAGGAGCCCATTGCGGTCCGTCAAAGACAACATGAACAGTCTCACGAGTACCCCCTCCCCTCGAGTGAAAGGGGGAGATTAACAATATAGTTGCTGGCTTATCCTTCATCATGGAACGTACTTTGACCGTTGCACGAAATTTTTCTGATTGCGGTTGAATAATCCAGTTGACATCTGTCACGAGGAAATCTTTTTTCTTTGCTGACTGCTGGGGTCCTACGTATATTGTGTTTTTTACAGCGTCTATCTTAATCACATATAATGGGTCAGGAGAAGAGATTCCCAATCCTTTTCTCTGGCCAATGGTATAGCTGTAAATGCCCTTGTGTGTTCCCAATACCCTTCCACTCATGTCCGTGATAGGCCCTGATTGCCCCTTGTCAGAATGAAACCGTTCAATAAAAGGAGCATAATCCCGGTCCTTGATGAAACATATTTCCCGGCTCTCGCTTCTCGTTGCTATAGAGATATTATTTTCTAAGGCTATGGCCTTGATGGTTTCTTTTTTATAGCTGCCTAAAGGTAAGATAAGCCGTTCGAGTTCCTTTTGCGTTAAGACATACAGGACATAAGACTGATCTTTCTTTTTATCAACCGCTTTCTTCAGTAAAAAAATATCATGTGATAAATTTTGGACTTTGGACTTTGGACTTTGGATTTTCTCGATACGTGCATAGTGTCCGGTAGAAATCCATGTGATGCCTCTTTTTTCAGCTTCTCGAAGAAGAAAAGGAAACTTGATAAATCTGTTGCAAAGGATACACGGATTCGGGGTCGAGCCCTTCAGATACTCATTGATAAAGGGATGGATAACCTTTTCAGAAAAGTCTTTTCTTATATCAACAATGGTATGAGGTATCCCAAGGCGTGAAGCGGCATCTGAAGCCCCTTGTACTGATTGGAAGGTGCAGTGAGACAGGGTTGAATCGGATGGCATGCAGTCCGGTATGCTATTTTCTTCATATAAAACGAAGCTTATTCCTTCAACATGATATCCCCGGGTTGTTAAAAGATATGCTGCCACAGAAGAATCAACTCCCCCGCTCATTGCGACAAGTACCTTTTCCATAAGTACACTATAACAGATTGACCTCCCGTCCTGTAACCACTACAATATCTTGAAATAAGAGCAACGAGAATTTCTTAGAACAACAAAAATCATTGCTGTCCAAAATTCCGGAAAAGTGATATGACTTAATTTCCGAATCAAAATAAACTGTCTCTTTTTATATTCAAACCTTTATCTGACTTCACTGGCAGTGCAGAATTCAGAGATGAGATCTCCGCTTCGACTCCGATCTCATCGAGGTTACCCGTGATTTTGATTCGGAAATTAAGTCATACCCATTGATTTTTAAAAGGGGTACTGTTAATTTTGGACAGGTGTGAACAAAAATGGTAAAGTTACAGGGAAGTGCGTCATAGTAAGGTACGAAGTGCCGTAGCAATCTCAAAAAGGAGGGAATTGCTACGCTTTGCTCGCAATGATGACAAAAAGGAGCATTGACGTGAAGAATATTGTCCTGACGGGCTTTATGGGAAGCGGAAAGACTGTTGCTGCACGGGAGCTTGCACGAATCCTTGGCATGAAGGTGATCGACGTTGATACTGAAATAGAGAAATCCACGAATATGACAATCAATGAGATTTTCAGACAGTATGGCGAGCCGCGGTTTCGGGAAATCGAATCGGAGATCATAAAACAGGTATCTAAAAATAAGAATGTTATCATTTCGACAGGCGGCGGTGCAGTTTTAAAACAGGAAAACATGGATGCCATGAGGGAACAGGGGATTATTGTCTGCCTTACCGCAGCACCTGAAACGATTCTCGAAAGGACAAGGAGTACGGCGAATCGTCCCTTACTGCTCGTAGAAAATCCTCTCGAACGGATCAAGGAGCTTTTGGAGTTGAGGAGACCATTCTATGAAAAGACAGATATCATGATTGATACAGACAATAAAACCCCTCTCCAGATTGCAGAGGAAATTATAGAGAGGATGAAAGGTGTAAAAAACAACTGAACATGGAAACCATACGAGTTGAACTTGGGGAACGGAGCTACGATATCGTTCTAGGGACAGGCGTCCTGAAGAAGATCGGGAATAGTCTCAAGTCATTTGGCCTGAGCCCGAAGATAGCCATTGTCAGTAATCCGACCGTTTTTTCTCTCCACGGCAAGTTAGTTGTCAATGCAGTAAGGAAAGCAGGATTTGATGCTATTACGATAAGCATACCGGATGGTGAGGAATACAAGAATCTCCTGTGGTTACAGCATATCTATAATGAGCTCCTCATGCATAAACTCGACAGATCCTCTGCACTTATTGCACTTGGAGGCGGTGTTATAGGGGATATAACAGGCTTTGCTGCATCAACATATATGAGAGGGATTTCCTACATTCAGGTTCCGACAACACTTCTTGCACAGGTGGACAGTTCTATTGGTGGAAAAACAGGAGTAAATCATGAGCTCGGAAAGAATATGATAGGAACTTTCTGGCAGCCGAGGCTTGTATGGATTGACGTGGAGACACTCAGGACGCTCCCGGAGAGGGAATGGGTGGCAGGTTTGGCAGAGATTATCAAATATGGTGTCATATACGATGAAGACTTGTTCCGTATGTTGGAAGAGAAAAAAGACAAGATTCTCAGCCTTGACAGGAATGTGCTTACGCATATCATTAAACGTTCATGTGAAATAAAGGCCGACGTTGTATCCAAGGACGAAAGGGAATCAGGCGTGCGGTCAATATTAAATTTTGGCCATACCATAGGCCACGCAATAGAGACGGCTACAGACTATAAAAGGTACCTGCATGGAGAAGCTGTCGCATTGGGTATGTGCCTTGAGGCAGAGCTTTCTCAAAAGCTGAAGTTCATTGATAAGAAAGCTGTCTTAAGGATAAGAAAGCTTGCTGATTCCTTTGGCCTCCCGTCCGTACTCCCGGCTGATATTGATATTGACCATATACTCTCTTCCATGCAGCTCGATAAGAAGGCAGTTGCAGGAGCGTTAAAATTCATTCTCCCGGAAAGAATTGGTAGAGTAAGAATACACAAGGGAATCACCGAAAAGGTTATAAAACGACTATTGAAATCTTCAATCAAGTGATCAACAGTATATTGTTTGACCCTGATGGTTATTGAAATACAGGCAGTCACCGGCAGGAATGCTGTAGAGATGGAGGAAGACGCAGCGTATCAAAGGCAGCTTGCCCTTTTTGTGAAATCTTCCACTGAAAAAGGGATTGAACTCGTAAAAATCGGAGAAATTATCGCAGGCATTGCACGGCGAAGAAATTTTCTGGACATCGGAGCCGGCGGAGGCGACCTTACCATCCCCGTATCTCAATCGTTTGACAGAACAACCGTAGTTGAGCCTAACGGGAGACAGGCAGATTATCTAAAGAAAAGATGCCCTCATTATCAAACAGGATGAAATTCTTCTTGTCGTAAAAAAGCTTAACCCTAAAAATGCATTTAAAGAAATCATACGGAGGGCATGTGTGTGGAAAAAGCTTTCCCATCGCTACCTTTGTACAACGTTTGTTATTGAATATACCAACGTATTTTCAAGCAATAATGATAGAATACATCTAATAGCACATTTCGATTTGGAAAGCTTTTTCCACATATATGCCCTTTAGGAATTGCATTTTTCGTGTTAATCGATCATAGGTGGCATAAATTTTCATAGGAGGCCGGATATATGCCTGACAGTCAATGTATTTTTCGGGTAATAACCTGGGTTAATGATCAAAGTGAAACTGAACAATGCACTGTCCATCCTTGATTGAAGATTTCACCCTGTCTGCATGACTTCTCATGAGAAATCCCGAGAGCCTTGTAAAAGCACTGTCATCGTGCATGAGTTCTTCTTCCGTAGGTTTCTTCTCTGGAAATTCCATGAGCGACCCCTTATACGTAATATTCATATCAAGGTTGAACTCATCGAAACTTACCTCTGCCCGGAGTTTTCCTTTCGCAAGGCCCAATTCAGTTACGGATTCCAAAAACTCATTCAACACGGAATTTGCGCGAAAGATTATTTCCTTTCGTGCTCCCCACAAGGAACCCTGTTTTTCCATGAAAGTAAATATTTTTTCTGATGAGTCCACGCCCGGTTCCAGCTCAATGGTTTGAGATTTTGCAATGCCTATACGGAACAACAAATTCAGGACAATTGCACATACTGTTGCCAGCGATAGAGATGAAGTGGTTACTGGTTGAACCCAAGGGTGAATATCTCTATAGAGCTCAGGAGCAAATTCGACACTGAGACCGAAGACAATCGAGAGGCCTATGACAAAGGTTTTTCTCGCATCGATCATTCTTGACATCATGATCTGGATCCCGGCAAGGATCATGAAACATGCCGCAAATACGAGGCTGGCGCCCATGATCGGTGTCGGCATAATAACAAAAATTGCAGCGAGTTTCGGGAAAAAGGCTACAAAGATGAGGATACCGCCGGTGCTCAAGGCAATCCTGCGGCTTGTTGCACCTGTTGCGATAGACAGCCCGACATTACTTGAGGAAAGTGATTGACCCAGAGCACCCGTTACACCGGAAAGGAGATTACTCACGGAACATGCCAAGATACCCCTGCTGATCGATTTCATGTCAGGCCTCTTCCATTCCGTATCATTAATCTTCTGACAGGTGGTCAGGTCGCCCATGGTTTTCAGGGCAGATGAAAGGGTGGCAATCATAAAGGGGATAACGAGGGTCATGTTGAATGACATACCCGATTGACCGATGGGGGGGAAAGAGAACAGCGGAGCTCGCAAGACATGGCTTATGTGTCCTTTCGTTAAAATACCTGTGAAAAATGCCACGGTGTAACCTATTGACAGGCCTATGAGAACAGAATAGAGGCGGAGTTTCCCCTTCCCCCATACATTGAAACTTATCATTGCCAGTAACGTAATCAATGCGACAAAAAAAGCAGGTAAGTTCATTGTAGGGTGAAGCGTATCCAAACCGAGGAATTTCGTTGCACCTAATGGAATGATTTCTATCCCCACCATCATGACTATTGTACCGGTGACCTCAGCAGGGAATATTGCCCGCATTCTCGATATAATGCGTGAGAAAAGTGCTTCAAAAACACCACCAAGAGCTGTCATCCCGAATATGAGCGGTACCCCTCCTATTTTCCCTGCCATGAGCGAGGCTGAAAGATATGCTGGTCCGTTGACATGGGGACCCAGATAGCCGGAGCCGACAGGACCTCTGTTGATGCCCTGTAAAATTGTCCCGATTCCCGTTACAATCATGGAAATACTGATCAGATGCTGGGCCTGCTCGGCTGTGCCGCCGATCGCATCTATGATGACAACAGGAAAGATGAATGCAATGGACAGGATAAAGATATGCTGAAGCCCGAGCATGAGCAGCGTGCCAAGACCCGGCTTATCGTCTATACCATAAATGATGTTTGCAGGTTTTGTCGGCATGCAGGTTATTTTAGCATTGATTCAATCAGAGCCTAAAACAAAAAACTAAGAACTTTAAACAGCACCCAGGCAAAGAGCGCGCACGCAGGAAGGGTCAGTATCCACGCATTAACGATTTTTTTCCCGATACCCCATCTGACCGCAGTTAACCGTTTTGTTGCACCAACGCCCATAATAGCAGTAGCTAAAACATGCGTTGTACTGACCGGAAGACCAAGGTGACTACAGCTGAGAATAATAGCTGTAGCAGATGTCTCGGCAGCAAAACCGTGCACAGGTTCGAGCTTTATCATGCGAACCCCCAGGGTTTTAATAACCCTCCATCCGCCGAGCGCAGTTCCTAAGCCCATCGCGAGAGCACATATCAATATTACCCAGAATGGCACTTCTACAGATTTAAGAAAGCCTCCGCTGACGAGCGAAAGGGTGATGATTCCCATGACCTTCTGTGCGTCGTTAGAGCCGTGACTGAGCGCCATAAAACTTGCTGACAAAACTTGCAGCTTTCCAAAGTATTTATTAATAGTATGTGGCGGAAGAGTTCCAAAGTATCTTACTATAAGGCTCATAGCGATAAAGCCAAACACAAGACCAAAGACAGGCGAGACGAGCAATGCTGTGAATATCTTCTTTAATCCGGCCGGGTTAAGAATCTGAATCCCGCCATGTGAAGCTGATGCACCGATAAGCCCTCCAATGAGGGCATGGGATGCACTGACCGGCAGGCCGAAAATGGTCATGAGGGTATTCCAGAGAAATCCTGCAGTGAGTGCGGACATGACAACCAATTCAGTAACAGCCGACGGATCTACAATGCCCTTTCCTATTGTTTTTGCAACGGCAGTTGTCAAAAAGGCACCGAGAATATTCATGACCACTGCCAGAATGACAGCCTGTGCAGGGGTGAGGACTCTTGTTGAGACTACTGTCGCAATCGCATTTGCAGCATCGTTATAGCCGTTACTGATATCAAAGAGGATGGCAAGGACGATAATCGCTATTGTTATCTCAGGCATGCTTGAGGACTATGGCTTCTAAAATATTTGCAACGTCCTCGCACTTGTCAGAGGCATCTTCGAGATGCTCGTAAATCTCTTTCCATTTTATAATGAGGATGGGATCCTTGATTTCGTCAAAAAGTTCTGCGAGTGCATCTCTGAATCCTCTGTCTATTTTATTTTCGAACTTGTTTATCTCTATGCAGACTTCCTGGACATGGGAATAATTCTTCGCTTTCAGTTTTTTTATTGCCCTGTGTACAAGTTCGACTGTTGTGTGGAGGTCTTTTGCCATGGTAAGAGACCATTTTGTGGATTCCTTTAATTTGAAAACCGTCATTCTGTCAGCAGCAGCCCAGAGAGCGTCGAGGATGTCGTCTAAACGGGAAGCGAGTGCGTAGAGATCTTCCCTGTCTATTGGGGTAATGAATGTCTTATGAAGCTTCTTCATGACGTCATGTGTGAACATGTCGCCGTCCTGTTCCATTTCGTGTATGATTTTTGCCCGTGTATTGATTTCGTGAATGTTTTCCAGAAGAGAAACGAATTCTTCAGCAGCATTCGAGATATTTATTGCAATTAATTCAAATGTATCGAAAAAATCGACGGATTTTGGAAATATTTTCATCGCAGGTACTCCTCGTATCGATGCTTAGCATATAAAATATAAGGTCTAAAGTCAATAAATGAAATGCCTCTATTGCATAGTGACCAGTAATAATGCTATAAGTATAGCGTGGTTGATCTCAAACATATTCTTGTCATCGATGACGAGGCAGACCTCGTTGAACTCGTTCTCTATAATTTAAAGAAAGAGGGCTTCAGTGTGGATTCAGCCTCAGATGGTGAGACTGCTCTCTCAAAGATAAGAAAGAATACGTACAACCTTTTAATTCTTGACCTCATGCTTCCGGGAATCCAGGGCACTGAGTTGTGCCGTATTTTAAGAAACGATCCGAGAACATCCGGTGTCCCAATAATCATGCTCACTGCGAAGGCAGAAGAAGTGGATAAGATCGTTGGCCTTGAGATTGGAGCGGATGATTATGTGACAAAGCCATTCAGTCCAAGGGAACTTGTTGCAAGGGTAAATGCCATCCTGAGAAGGACAGCAGAAAAACCAGTCGTTGAAAAGATACTCAAAACAGGAGACCTTGAAATTAACAGGGAGCGGTATACCGTTACGAAAAAGGGGAGCCCTGTTAAACTGAGCGCAACAGAATTTAAACTTTTGCTTTTCCTTGCTGAACGAAAGGGAAAGGTATACAGCCGCGAACAGCTCCTCGATGCAATCTGGCGTGATGAGGCATTTGTTGAACCGAGAACCGTTGATGTGCATATCAGGAGGTTGCGGGCGCATATTGAGGATGACCCTGCCCATCCGAGATATGTAAAGACTATGCGTGGCATAGGATATTTGTTCAATGGATCCTAATGAAACGGGTTCTGTTCAGGAGAATTCTTCTTTTTTATCTCATCGTAACTCCCGTGCTGGTTGTCGTTCTTGAACTCTATCTTTCGGACGTCATAAAGAAAAGCTCCATAGCAAAACTCAAGGACAGCCTCATTATACAGTCTCGACTGATTGCTGACCAGATACCTTCCCCTTCAGGTAATCTTGACGATTTTTGCAGAAGTTTCAAAGAAAAGACAGGAGCGAGAGTAACGATTATTGACAGTTCCGGCAGAGTCTTGGGTGACTCAGATGAGCTCTCGGAAAACATGGAGAATCATGGAGACCGGCCTGAAATCAGAGATGCTGAGATCAGTGGGGTCGGAAGCTCTATGCGATTGAGCGATACGATCAGAAAGGACTTGTTTTATCTTGCAATGGCAATGAATGGGACTGAAGGCAAAAAAATCATCAGGCTTTCGGTGCCTCTCAATGATGTAGAGAAAGCAGTGATGAGCATCAGGATGAGGATCATTATTGGATCGCTGCTGGCTTTATTTACAGTCATCTTGATTGGGCTTTTGCAGACACGGAGCATCACGAAATCCATTGAGGATATTACATCCTTTTCGCAAGATGTTACAAAAGGCAAATTAACAAAGAGACTGTTTCTCAAGGAGAAAGGCGAACTTGGAGAATTGGGAAAGAATATCAGTAACATGGCTCAGGAACTAGACAGCAGACTGAGGCAGATGGAGAGTGAGAAGACCGTGATAGAGGCTATTCTCAATAATATGACCGATGGACTCATTTTGACAGATACAAAAGGGAGAATAGTGTTAAGCAATGCTGCTATTAAAAATTTTTTTGGTATCGAGGCAGGCATCGAAGGGAAAACACTTATTGAGGTTTTCAGAAAGGCAGAGCTTATTGACTTGATAGAAGGTGTTGTCGGAGGCAATGAAAGGATATCACGGGAAATTGAGGTAACCTACCCGAAGGAACTGTATCTCATGGTCAATGCCTCGCCGTTTTATTCGAATGATGGAAGGGAATCGGTATCGGGCGTTATTTTGACACTGCATGATATAACGAGGCTTAAAAAACTTGAGGATGTCAGGAAGGATTTTGTGGCAAATGTATCCCATGAAATCCGGACACCTATTGCAGCGATAAAAGGATTTTCAGAGACTCTCCTGGAGGGTGCGCTCGATGATAAAGAGAATGCACAGAAATTTCTCGAGATGATAAAAAACAACAGTGAGCGCTTGAATTCCCTTGTAAGCGACCTGCTGACACTCTCGAGAATAGAGCTCGGTGATATGAAAATAGACAAGACAGATGTCAACCTTGAAAATGTTATTGATACGGTTTTAGCAACATTACGGGAGAAGGCAGATAAGAAGGGACTCTGCCTGAAAAAGGAGATATCGCCCTGCCTGCCGGCGGTAAGAGCAGACAGGGATCGTTTGATTCAGATTCTCCTCAATCTTGTTGATAACGGAATCAAGTTTACGGAGAAAGGTGGAGTGACAGTAAGAGTTCAGAGTTCAAAGTCTAATGTCCAAATCCCCCCTCACCCCCCCTTTTCTAAAGGGGGGAAAGGGGGGATTAATGAATCGCCGCCCCGCAGTTTCTGCGAAATATCCATTGAGGATACCGGGATCGGAATCCCTAAAAAACACCTTCACCGACTCGGTGAAAGATTTTATCGGGTTGATCATGCGAGGTCAAGAGATCTTGGTGGGACAGGCCTTGGTCTTGCGATCGTCAAACATATCGTAAAGGCACACGGCTGGGAGATGAAGATGGAAAGCGCTGAAGGGAAAGGAACAACAGTGAGCCTTATCCTCCCTGAAAACTGAAGATTTCCTGCAATAAAACTACTGAGTACATGCTCGCTAAACATCGAAGCTTCCCGTGCAGTAAACCCTCATAGAATCTGAATGTAAGGACTTTTCTTACTATTCCTGTTCGCTCGCTCTTCTCGTGGCAAGACCACGAGAATGCACTCGCTAAACATTTAACCAAAATGCAACTTTTTCTTAACGTTTCTGTAACACTTTACCCTGTATTGTAGGTAAATAATGATTCAGAGAATAACAAACTATTTTCAAAAAAGGAGGGGAAAAATGATTGTTCAGAAAAGCAGTATGTTTCTCGTATTTGGTCTCTGCTGTTTGCTTGTGTTTGCAGCCACTGCAATAGCAGGTGACATTTCTGATCCGATTCTGAAGAAGCTGGTTGAAAAGGGTGTGCTGACAAAGCAAGAGGCCGTGTCAGTTATTCAGGAAATGCAAAAGGAAGCAGTTGAGCAGGAGAAGGTTGTTGAGCAGAAAATCGACAAAAAAGTTGCAGAAGTTAAGCCGGCAACCGGGGAAGATGTCGATAAGGTCGTGAAAGCAATGAAAGGATTTAAACTCGGACTCTTGTGGTATCTCTCTTACATGGATGGAAAGGGAGCTGACATTGGTGGAAAAGCAGGTGATGGAGAAAGCCACAACAGATTCGCCATCAAGAGAGGGTATTTCAGGGTTACCAAGACATTTGTACCATGGTTTGATGCCCATATGACACTTGATACAAGTCAGGTCAAAGACGATGGGAGCAGTCTTGACGGCTCCGTTGCGGTGAGGATTAAGTATGCATATGGAAAATTCAACCTCCCTGACATGGCATTCTTGACAAAACCATATTTCGAGGTGGGTATCGTTCACATGCCATGGCTTGATTTTGAAGAGCATATAAACTTTTACCGCTTACAGGACACGATGTTCATCGAAAGAAACAAGACATTCAATTCAGCTGACTTTGGAGTGACATTTGTCTCATTATTGGGCGGCACCATGGACGAGGAATATCAGAATAAGGTGAACCACTACTATCCGGGCAGGTATGGAAGTATGAGTTTAGGTGTCTACAATGGTGGGGGGTATCATGCATCTGAAAAAAATGGGAACAAGGTGCTGGAAGGAAGGTTAACTGTCAGACCTCTCCCTGATATTATCCCGGGACTGCAATTGTCATACTTCGGCATATACGGGAAGGGGAATAAAGATACGGAACCTGACTGGACGGTAAATCTCCCGTTTGTGAGTTATGAACATGAATACCTAACACTCACCGGTCAGTATTACTGGGGGAAGGGAAACCAGAAAGGAGACGATGAGTATAAAAAGGACGGGTATTCGATCTTTGCCGAGATAAAACCGAGCAAGAAGTTCAGCATTATTGGAAGGTACGACAGGTTTGACCCGAACACAGATGCAAGTGACGATGAAAATACAAGATACATCGCAGGTATCGCATATCATTTCTACAAGCAGCACAAGAACATGATCCTTCTGGATTATGACCATGTCGACTACAAAGATCCTTTAAAAAAGGATGACAAGAGAATTCAGCTCACCCTTCAGGTTGCTCTTTAAGGCAAGATAGAGAGCACCGCTCACCCTTCTTTGCCCTCCTCTATATGAGGAGGGCTTTTTTTATGATTTAATCTTGCTCGGGAGGGAGAACGGGAAGAGATTATCTATTCTTTTGGGGCAACCCCCTATGTCTCTTTAGTGTTCCTTCGCACATGAAGATAGCCATTTCAGCAATATTTGTTGCATGATCAGCAATACGTTCGAGAGACTTTGCGATATGGCTGATTCTGGTCGCCCGGGATATTGTATGAGGGTCTTGTATCATGAAGAAAAGGAGTTCATTAAAGACCTGTTCCATAAGCTTGTCTATTTCATTCTCTCTTTCAAAAATCTCATAAGGTATGCTCGTACACCCTCTCACATAGGCATCGAGAGAATCCTTTACCATTTTCTGAGCGATCTCGGCCATGCGGGGTATATCTATGTACGGTTTTAATAGGGATTCTTTATTCAACTCAAGCGCCCTGTTAGCAATATTGACCGACAGGTCACCTATCCTTTCGAGGTCTGTTGTTATTTTCAACGTAGCTGCTACGAATCTTAAATCTCGTGCGCTGAGTTTCCCAAGTGATAAAATTCTGATACATTCTTCGTCTATTTCGGTATCTAACGTATTGACCTGCCTGTCTTTTTGTATAACTTTTTTTGCAAGGCTGTTTTTCCTTTCAACGAGGGATTTCACGGAATCTTGAATTGCGGTTTCTACCAACGAACCAAGTTTCAAGACCTTATTCCTTAATATTATCAATTCCTTGTAAAGGTCAGCCATTAATCAATTGCTCACTTTCCCGGAATCCGGGTTATCTTCATGTCCTATATCTTAAACAATCCAGCTATCTTAAACAATCTCTATATCTGCTACCTCAAATTTTAACTAAGGCATAAGTTAATTTAACGAAAATGTAACACTCACTTCATAATTTTGAAATACTGCTCTGCTAATGTTAAAAACGAAAAAGATTTCCTTGACCAAAATTATTCTGAACGACCTATTCGGATTCATTTATCGCTCGTATCGATGAATGAAAAAATTAAGGGTGGTTAAAAAAACTTTAAAAAGGAGGTTCAAAAATGGGTAGTATCTTTGTCAGAAAGTTTCATGCTCTGCTGCTGATAGTTTTCGTTATTTCGTTTTTAGCATTGTCAGGATGTGGTGGAGGAAATGGAGATGATGTCAGTACATCTCCACCAACATCTCCACCAACATCTCCAGTTACAACAGTGCAAGGTAATATCACCACAGATACCACATGGACAGGTGAAGTCTTATTAAGAGGTGCTGTATTTGTTATAGCACCAGCAACGCTTACTATTCTCCCAGGAACGACTATCTATGGTGAACAGGCTACAATCGGCACATTGGTTATTGATAGGGGAGCTCGCATCAATGCTGTTGGAACCCCTACGGATCCTATCGTTTTCACAAGTGAGAATCTCTATACTGGGCTGACACCAGCTAGAGGCGATTGGGGAGGTCTTATTATTAATGGTTTCGCACCTATAAATGTTCCGGGCGGGGAAGCCTTTGGCGAAGGAGACACGGGTGCATATGGTGGAAACAATCCTGCTGATAACAGCGGTATTCTCCGCTATGTGCGTGTAGAGTATGCTGGGCACGAATTCAGCCCAGAAAATGAATTGAATGGAATTGCATTTCAGGGCGTAGGGAATGGTACGATTGTTGACCATATACAGGTTCATATGAACTTAGATGACGGCATAGAGATGTTTGGCGGGACAGTCGACTTTAAGTATGCCATCACTACAAATATTGGAGATGATGGTTTTGACTGGACAGATGGTTGGATAGGCAGGGCACAATTCTTGGTATGCCAGCAAAGGGGTGATGATGCTGACAACGGTTTTGAGGCAGATAACAGCGCAGAGAACAATGATTTAACCCCTCGTTCTAATCCTACAATCTACAATGTTACTCTCGTGGGTGATCCAGCAATGACCTTCGGAGAAGAAAGTGATATAGGGTTACTCTTAAGGGAAGGTACTGCAGGTGAGATTTACAATGTCATTGTTATGGGATTCAAGGACGCAGGACTTGCTATTGACCATACTGCTACATTCACACAGGCAACGCTAGGGAACCTCGTTATGGGCAGTGTTATATTCTCAACCGATTTAGGATCTACTTACGCTGACACTGAAACTGAAGCGGTTGCTGCTACATGGAGCAATATAGTCGTAACAGATCCGATGCTTATGAATCCATATAGCAAAACCAATTTTGATTTTAGGCCAGCTGCAAATTCACCTGCTGCGGATGGTACGGTGCCAGTTGTAAATCCACCAAATGATGGTTTTTTCGAAGCAGTTGATTACATTGGTGGCGTTGATCCTGACAACGACTGGACAAAATTGCCTTGGGTCAGGCAAACATTAGATTAATTGCCTGAAAGTTAAAGGGATTTTTTAAAACATTAAGTAGTTTGTAATGAATTTTAAACTTTGTAGTTTAAAGAAAAAGAAGGCAGGGGGCATGTTTTTAGCCCTCCTGCTTTTTCTCTTTTCTTCCTGTAATGACAGCGGAATGAATAATGCGCGATTCTCACTTGAGGAACTGTCTCAAGAAGTCTTGGGGAAATTATATGAAAAGGATATCAAATCGCTGGAGAACTTAGCTGTAACCCGGGAAGAGTTCAAGAAACATGTATGGCCTGAAATGCAATGGAGTAAACCAGGGGTCAATATGCCCTTTGATTATTACTGGAAGGATATTCACCAGAAATCAACTTGGGCTTTAAGAAAAGCATTGGTTGAGTATGGAGGAGAAAACTATAACCTTATTCGAGTTTATTTTGCCAAAGGTGTAAGGGAATACAAGAATTTCCGACTTCATAGGGATACGCGTTTAATAGTCAAAAATAAGACAGGCGAGGAAAAGGAATTGAATATCTTAGGTTCAATACTGGAAATGAATGGGTCCTATAAAATTTTAAGTTATATCCATGATTAGAAAGAGTATCATGAGGTTAGACATTGTTTGAAGAAGCCTATATTAAAAACAAACAATTCTCATTCAGAAAATGGGGCGTACCCATCTTGCTTTCAGTATTATTTTACATCTTACTATTTACTGTCGTTTCAACGATAAAGGGGAGGGAGATAGAACTAACCGAGAAAATGAAGAAAGTAGAAGTGGAGTTTGTTGAAGAGGTTATTAAGGAACCCGAACCAGTTAAACCCCCTCCTCCTGTTATACCGAAACATCTCAAGGTGGTTAAGGTAGAAGAGCCAATAGCTGCTCCGCAGGTAGAGCCCATGACAGTGCCGGAGGAACTTCCTGATACAGCTCCTCCGGAGGCAGATCCTATCCTGGACAAAGGAGTAGCAGTATATGGGTCATATGATGAGAGCACGGCCGACCCGCTTGGGCTTGAGGGCGGAGTAGCCGAACCAGAATCCGAACCAGTTCGTCTACCTGAAAATGCTGTACCTCCAAAGCCACTGGCTGGTAATGTTAAACCGCTCTATCCCCAGGAGGCAAAAAGGCAGGGACTTACAAGTACTGTATTACTGAAGGTAATTATTGACACTAAAGGGAATGTTACAAAGGTGGAAATCTTAAGAGGTGAAGAGCCATTTGCCAGTGAAGCGGTCAAGGCAGTAAAGACGTGGAAATATAAACCTGCTTACTATAACAACAAACCAATTACCATATATCGGATAATAAAGATTCCGTTTAAATTAGCATTAACCTAGGAGGTGACGTATGGAATTTAACTGGATACAAATGTGGCAATCAATGAGTCCCCTAGCAAAAGGAGTAGGAGTCGTGTTGATTGTTATGGGACTTCTATCGCTTGCAGTATTTATCGAAAGGGGCTTTGCGCTTTTCCGTAGTCGCAGGAGCTCAAGACAGTTTATCGGTAAGGCGAGACAGCTTCTTCACAATCCGAATTTCAAGGCTACATTAGATTTAACAAGGGAATATCCTTCGAGTTACGCAGCGAAAGTTGTCGGCAGGGGCATTGAGAATTATCTTAGCAATGGAAGAGACGCAAAAAAGGTTGCCGATAAGCTTGAACGTTACTTTGAGACCCTTTCGCAAGAGATGCGGCGGGGACTTACGATACTGTCAACCGTAGGGTCAACTGCACCGTTTATAGGACTACTTGGCACTGTTATAGGGATTGTCTCGGCATTTAAGGGAATTGCCAAGACAGGTTCTGGAGGACTGGCAGCAGTTTCAGCGGGTATCTCCGAGGCTCTCGTAGAGACAGCACTTGGGCTTTTCGTCGCAATCCCTGCTGTTATAATCTTTTACTATCTCTCTACGCAGTTTGATAAGGAAGAAGTGACATTAAGAAATGTTGCCACGGAGCTTGTCGAGAAGATGGAGGAAAGCATTGCAAAGGAAAGTAGTTAGATCAGTAAGGGCCGCGAGTCCTTTTATCAATGTTACACCTCTGGTCGATGTTGTTTTGGTGCTTCTTATCATCTTCATGGTAGTCATTCCAAGGATGCTGGAGAAAATACCAGTAGACATTCCTGCGGTGTTTAATCCTGATCCGAAATACAACCACACAATAGAGCCTGTTACCATTATTATGACGGCTGACAAGAACCTTTATATAGAGGATCAGCCATTAGTTGATATAGATGCCTTAAAAGACCAATTAAATCTTGTTCGCATGGAAACGCCTGACAGGCGTCTTCTTGTGAAGGCTGATGCGACCCTGAAATTCAAGGAGGTACGTCCTATTTTAGAGAAGGCACAAGACATTGGATTTAAAGGAATCGGCTTTGTAGTGGGAGCAAAACACAAAGCAGAGGAGAAGAAATAGATGGCATTTGATATAGGTTCAGGTAAGAAAAGAAAGCCGGACATAAACGTCACACCACTTGTCGATGTGGTTCTTGTTTTACTCATTATTTTTTTAATTGTAACTCCTTTATTGATGAGAGAGTTCTGGACGCATTTACCGAAGCAAGAACAAAAAGAAGTTGCACTAAAGACAACGTCGAGTAATAAACAATTGGTTCTTCAAATCTTGCCGGAAGACAAATTAAAAGTAAATAAGGCTGAGATACCTCTCAATGCTCTTTCCGAGCGGCTTAAGAGGATGTTTGCAGCAAGAGATAATCATGTGATGTTTGTGGATATAAAAGATGAAGCAAATTATGGTTTTGCTGTGCAGGCGATGGATCAGGCAAGGGCAGGGGGAGCTGTCACAATTGCCATGTTAGCCAAGCCGCTGGGGAAGAAATAACAGTTCCAAGGAGGATTGAGTGAAAAAGCTTAAACCGCTCTCATGGATATCCCTGTGTTTTTTCGTTCTTTGTTGGTCTTCTGCTCTCTTTGCTCAGGAAAAAGGCATCATAAGCGGTGTTATTTTAGATAGAAGCACGGGTGAGACGCTTATAGATGCTGGTGTAGAGGTAGTTGATACAGGGGAAAAAACATTTACTGATTTAGACGGTAAGTTTCGTCTTGAACTACCAGAGGGAACGTATGAAATCAGGGTCTTCTACCCCCAATACCAGGGACAGAGGATACAGAATATTGTTGTAAATCCTGGTAAGGTAACTCTGGTTGATGTATCTCTTTCGCCAAAAAAGGAAGAAATAGAGGTTGTTGAAGTCGTAGTCGAAGCAGAAAAGGCTACGGAAGCTGCACAAATCCTCATGAGGAAGAAGGATCCTGCTATTTCTGATCGCGTGAGTGCAGAAACAATAGCTAAACAGCCAGACCCTGATGTAGCGTCTGTTGTTGAACGTGCACCGGGAACAACAGTGGTAGATGATAAGTATGTATTTGTTCGGGGGCTTGGTGAACGTTATTCCGCAGCTTCGTTAGATAATTCACCTATTGCGACCACAGAACCTGAGAGAAAGGTTGTGCCTTTAAATCTGTTCCCTTCCAGTCTTGTTGAGTCAGTAAATATTACGAAAACCTATACCCCGGATCTTCCGGGTGAATTTTCTGGTGGACTCGTTCAAATAGAAACAAAGAACTACCCTGAGACAAAAGAGATGAAGCTCTCTGCTTCATTAGGCTATAACTCTCAAACAACAGGAAAGGATATGCTCACTTATAAAGGGGGTAGTTGGGATTGGCTCGGGTTTGATGATGGGACACGAAAGCTTCCAGGTATCATTCCGGATGCGCCGCCTTTAAGACGTAAAGGTATTATAGGGATTGGGTATACTCCGTTAGAATTACAAGAATTTGGAAGGGCATTTCATAACATCTGGAATCCTTATGAAAAGACAGCTCCGCCTAATTGGGGTGTATCCGCATCCCTCGGAAATAAAATTAAAAAATTCGGTTATGCCTTCAATATTTCTTATGATCAGAAATATGAAATAAGACCAGAAGACCGTATCTATTATAAGGTTGGAGAGGGAGAAATACAGCCATCACACAATTATAAATTTGATTTTTATGAAATGAAAGCACACTTGAGTGCGATCCTTAATCTCGGCTATGAGTTTAGTCCTGAACACAAGATTCTTTTAAAGAATCTCTATACAAGAAAGGCCAAAGATGAAGTACGGTTCTATGAGGGATTTAACGATAATTTACGAAAATTAATCAAGGACATGCGGCTATACTGGACAGAAGAGAGTGTTTTTTCAAGCCAGCTTTCTGGAGAACATCTGTTTACTTATATAGAAAGCCGTGTTGACTGGAGACTGCACTATTCACGAGCAACACTTGATGAGCCTGATTTAAGGGAAGTGCTTTATGAGTTCGAGCCATCGATAGATGCTTACTCCTTAGCAAATGTTACTCAGAGCGGTTCGAGATTGTTTACAGAGCTTGATGAAGATAACTTTGACGGCGCCTTAGACTGGGACCTTGATTTAAAAGAGTTGATGTTATGGGATTTTCCATTCAAAGTGAAGCTTGGACCTGCAGTATCGTATCGCGATAGGGTATTTGATCACCGCCGATTCCGTTTTACGCAGCGGAACATCACCTCTATTGATTTAACACAAGACCCAGAAAGCCTTTTCAGTCCGGGATATTTTCGACCAAATGATGGATTTGAAATATTTGAGGAAACACGTCCCACCGACCACTATGAAGCAAATCATCTTATTGCGGCTGCTTATGGCATGATAGATACCACTTTATGGAAAAAATGGCGACTGGTTACAGGACTGAGAATTGAATATTCAGACCAGGAGCTGGAAAGTGCTCCCCCTTTTGATCCAACTGCAGATAAAATCTTTGTTAAAAATGAAGAGACAGATTTCATGCCTTCTGTAAATTTAATATATGGTATCAATGAGGATATGAATCTCCGTCTCAGCTTTGCCCAAACAGTAAATCGTCCTGAATTCAGAGAGCTCGCTCCTTTTGAATTTACTGATGTTCATGGTGCTTATGCCACTGTAGGAAACCCGGACCTCAAGAGGGCTTTAATACAGAGTTACGACATACGATGGGAGTGGTTCTTAGGCCTTGAGGAACTTTTCGCAGTGAGTCTCTTCTATAAAGATTTCACAGACCCAATTGAAAAGATTGTTCAGCCGACTATCCAGCTTAGAAGCACATGGCAAAATTCAGATGCTGCAAGAAACTTAGGGATCGAACTTGAGGCGCGGAAAAACTTGGACTTCATTCATCGTTCACTGAGTCCGTTCAGTCTTTTTGCCAACTATACCTATGTCAATTCAAAAATAGAATTAGATCCTGAGGGAACTGCAATCATGACATCTAAGGAGCGCCCTCTCCAAGGTCAAGCAGATCATATAGCTAATGTAATTTTAGAATATAGGCATATACCGTGGGATTTTACAGGGCGTCTCCTCTATAATTATGTCGGTAAGCGAATCGCCGAAGTGGGAGCCTACGGACTCCCTGATATTATTGCGCAGCCAACCAACTGGCTTGATATTATATTTATTAAACAAATAGGTAATTGGGGAATAAAACTAGCCGCGAAAAACCTGCTTGATCAGGAGATTAAATTAACGCAAAGGGGGGACCCATATCAACGGTACAGAATAGGTATAACAGTTACCATAGGAGTTTTCGCTGAAGTATGGTGATGTGTTCATCATGATTAGTTTTTATATCAATTAACAATAGCCTATTTATTGACTTATGTACATTTTCACCAAACTGTGTAAAGCCTTAATCTATCTCAATCACGGCAAAGCAAGCTTTTATTAAAAAGAGATTGTTTTATCAAATCACCTGAATAGATAGCATTTGAAAGAACTTCGCATTCTGCCAAACAATCCCTAGACACGTATGCACCTATGAGCGTTATTCCTGAATGAGGGGGTTAAGCAGCAATTCATCAGATGTGGTTTCTGTTGAAAAGAAATTCACATATGCATATGTTTTAATAAGATAATAGTTATGGAAAAAAATTTTCTCTGGGGAGTTGCAACGTCTGCTTTCCAGCTTGAGGGTTCTCCGTACGCAGATTGGACAACATGGGATGCAATACTGGACACCAACCCGGACGTTACCAGCCACTATAGACTCTACCGGGAGGATCTGGACTTACTGAAGGAACTCGGTGTCAATGCCTACCGCTTCTCTCTTGAATGGAGCAGGATACAGCCGAGGGAAAATACATGGGATGATGAGGCACTACAACATTACCAGGATATTGTTCAGATACTCCTGGAAAACAATATTGAGCCTATGGTCACGATCCATCACTTCACCCATCCATTGTGGTTTATTAAGAAATATCCTTGGCATGAAGATGCATCCGTGGAAAAATTTTTGGAATATGTTGAGAAAATACTCACGACGTTACGGGGCGTCCGTTACTGGATAACCTTCAATGAGCCGTACGTTCTCCTCCTCGGCGGATATCTTGAGGGATGTATGCCGCCGGGAATAAAAGATGTATCTTTAACGCTCAGGGCCCTGCAGAACATCCTCAGATGTCATGCGAGGGCCTATGACATCATCCATGCTGCGGTTCCGCAAGCGATGGTAAGCGTGGCACATAACATGGCATCCTTTGCACCGTGGCAAAGCTGGAACCCTTTTGACAGAATGCTTTCACGCATTGCAAAATATTTCTATAACCACTCTCTTCTCGATGCTTTCATGAACGGTATGGTACAAGTAAAATTCCCTTATAAAAAAGTTATAGAAATACCGGTTTCCATTAAAGGAAAGCTCGATTTCTTCGGGGTCAATTATTACACAAGGATGCACATCCGGTTCAATCCATTTAAAAAGATGGGCATCGAACTGCGGCACCGTGATATCGATGGTCATGGACTTACCGATATCGGGTGGGAGATACACCCGCACGGTCTTGAAAAAGTGTTGCGGTATGCCTCAAAACTGGCAGTCCCTCTTATAATAACCGAGAACGGTATTGCGACCCATGACGTTCAGAAAAAGACAAAATTTTTGAGGGAACATATCGATACGCTCGAAAAATGCATGAAGAAAGGAATTGATATACGGGGGTATTTCTACTGGTCCCTCATAGATAATTATGAATGGCTCCAGGGACTCGATGCCCGGTTCGGACTTTATCGGGTAGATTTCGATACCCTGAGGAGAATTCCTACCACTGCAGCAACGTACTACTCGTACCTTATTAAGAAGGGCATTTGTGTCACTAAAACTTAATCTTTCCTTCACAATCATGTAATAAAAATATTTTATTGTTCTATCAATGTTACTGTGTGATTTTCACATTCACACGAAATACTCTGACGGTTTTGTAGAGTTAAGAGAAACAGTTGACCTTTTTGGACAGGCTGGCTTTGATGTTATTGCGATAACAGACCATGTCGTAAACGGGGACAACTCCTTTGGAAAACTGGCTCACCGGTTTAAATTCACGATAACAGAAAATAACTTCCATACATACATGTCGGACATACGTCAGGAAGCTGAGAGAGCCTGGAACAAATATGGAATGCTTATCATTCCAGGGGTTGAAATTACCAAGAACCGTCTTTCAGCTGAAAAGTCCGCCCATATCCTCATCATTGATGTGAAGGATTTCATATCAGCCTGTTGGGACTATGAAAGGATTTTTCTCGAGGCACGCAAACAGGACGCCCTCGTCATTGCATGCCACCCACACCACACGTCGGATTTTATGAGGGATACACTCTTTCTCTGGAACAACAGGGACAAGTTTTCCAAGTACATCGATGCATGGGAAATTGCGAACAGGGACGATGTCTTCAATGTTGTCAGCCTGAAACGATATCCCTATATTGCAAACAGTGATTTCCATAGGGCACATCATCTTTACTCATGGAAAACACTCCTCAATTGCGAGAAGGATGTTGAATGTGTAAAGCAGTGCATCAGGCATAACAAAGGAGTGGCGATAACACTTTTTAGAAAATAAAAGGAGAACTCATGGATATTTTCTGGTTTTTTGCTGGCGTAAGCATTTTCGGGGTCATAGGCTTCGGATTTCAAATCTGGTCAGTCCGGACAAAACTTAACCCCGAAGATAAGAAGAGAGGACGTTATAAAGATAAGGCAGTGGTATCAGCACAGACCGGTCACTGCTCAACTGATCAGCCTTTTTTGCCTCCTGTATCAATACTCAAGCCGCTCAAGGGGCTTGATGACAATCTGTTTGACAACCTTGAAAGTCTCTGCATACAGGACTATCCTTGTTATGAAATCATTTTTTCACTCCAGGACCATAACGACCCTGCCTGCAAAGTAGCAGTGAAAATAAAGGAAAAGTACCCGGACAGAGACATTACTGTTTTGGTAAAACGCTGCAACGCAGGTCTGAATCCGAAGGTGAACAATCTTATCCCAGCATGTGAAAAAGCCAAGTATGAATATATCCTCGTAAGCGACAGTAACGTCATGGTGGACAAGAATTATTTAAAGAAGATTGTGACACATATGGAGCAGCCCGACGTTGGTCTCGTCAGTAACATGATACAGGGGATTGGCGGACGAAGTTTCGGTGCGATTTTTGAGAATCTCCATATGAACTCTTTTGTTATCGGGAGCGTCTGTTTTCTTGAAAAATTCCTTAAGATGCCCTGCGTAGTCGGTAAGTCTATGCTCATGAGAAAGAGAGACCTCGATACTCTCGGCGGGTTTGCGGCTGTGAAGGATGTTCTTGCAGAGGACTATATTATCGGGAAAAAGATGCAAGCGCAAGGCAAGCGGGTGATTCTATCGAATTATGTCATAAAGAATGTTAACGAGTACTGGGGAATCAGGAAATTTCTTAACAGGCATACACGCTGGGGAAAACTGAGGTGGAGAATCGGTGGCATGCGATATGTTTCTGAATTGCTTACAAACTCCGTGTTCATGGCTTTCCTTCCGATAATCGTCTGGGAGCCGACACGAATGACGGTATCCTTTGCCATGCTTGTAAGCTTCCTTAAGGTTTTAGGTGATTTATACCTGAATAGATTGATTGAGGAACACAACAGTGCTGAAAACACAGACCTCGAAACCTCTCTCCCTCCCCTTTCTCCTTTAAGCTATCTTCTCTCACCAGTAAAAGATCTCATTATCGGAATTGTCTGGTTTATCCCCCTGTTATCGAATACGGTCGTTTGGCGGGGGAACAGATATATAATCTGCAAAGATTCAGCACTATCTCCACATAATGGGTCAAGAATATGGGAAATGAGCTATCGACTCTTCGCTGCTGTAAGAGCACGTTTTGCTTAGAACTCCACGAGGAGACATCGTAAGGAATCACCCGGGTAATTTCACAGTGCGCTTTATAGTAAAGCCATAAGCAGCAACTACCAATTCCTCATTATGCATAAACAGCAATATACTACATAACACTGATCATTATTCTCACCGTGGAAATTTTGCTTATCGTTCAAGATTGTAATCATAAATTTAACCTCTGTTTCATACCTATGTAACATTCTTCTGTTAAGCTTTGTAAAAAAGGAGAAAGTTCGATGATCATATCAGAGAGAACATGCCGGTCAAAACGAGACGCCTATGAAAGTGCATGTCCTTTCAATGGTGTCAATACCTGCCGCGCATCTCTATCTTCAATGATGATCGACAGAAGAAGAAAAGAAGATTATTGCAGTCATGAAAATTATGACAGTTGTCCGATATTCCTGGCAAAAATACTGCGAATGATATCAAAGGATTCCTCGTTAAGCAGAGAGACGCACTATGAATTTTAACAGAGTATCTCAGATGTGTCCTTATCTACTCGGAAGTTCTGAAGGAGTGATGTGTGCTGCTGCATTAGACTTTATAAGGAATATCGGGGAGATAGAATTAGAGATATGCATGAGCAAGCATTTTGAATCGTGCCATGTATATTTCTCTAAACTTATGGAATTGAGTGACGTGCCAGAAAGTAACAATGAAACGAGTATCATTCACAAAAATATCACTGAACATTCATAAATTATACTTCTCTTTTAACAAATTATGGCGAAATCATCTAAAACAGAAGGACATGACATTACATGTCCCTCCTGTAATTCGAACGCTATTTATAAATATGGAAAAATTAAATCTGGAAAGCAGCGCTATCTCTGCATTGTTTGCAGGAAGCAGTTTACGCTTAACCATAAACGATTTGAATACCATGATAAGCCTTTTTGTCCTCAATGCGGAAGCTTCACGCATGTTTATAAAAGGGAAAATAAAGTCATCAGATTTAGATGTTCAAAATATCCTAATTGTAAAACATTCACAAAACAAGAAATAAAAAAGGAAGGTTCTATTGAGATGTATCATTTATAGAATTTTATATAAAGAGGGAAAGATGGACAAATATTTAAGGATACTGCTTTGTGATAATTTCATAAAGAATTAACATTCTGTTCATAAAACTGTAAAACAAAAATGATTTACTTAAAGAGATAAAAATTCTCAAGAAGAGGTCATGAGAACATGAGTGAATTAGTGATGCCTTTCAGGATTCTTCATCATGTATCTGGATGTATCTATTTAGAAGTCCCTTCTTTGACAAGATTTACATGGTTATTTTTATTTAAGAAATTCAGAAAAGAACCCCCTTTTCAACTGCCATCGGGAATTAAAAGTTTCCTCGTGAATCCTTCAAAACGTAACATCACGATTAGATACGAACCAACATCAGTCAATATCTTGGAATGTATAGAAAAAATAGCATTGCATCCAGAAGTGAAAGAGATTATGGGCTGGTAGTTAATATGAGATGCCCACACCTCATAAAATGGTTGACCTTTGTATGTAAGGCAAAAGACGAGTTTTATTTCCCAAGTGCTTTCCAGCTTCAAGAATACTGTAAAAGAAAAGAACATAGAAAGTGCCCACTTAATCTTCAAAACATACATACTGAAGATGAAACAGATAATATTTATCCTGTAACAAGTAGGGACTGAATAGTTTGTACTATTTTGAAATTGAATGAAATGCAAGAATGCTTATTGTATTCCTCAGTCTGATTATTCTAATTGTCGTAGCTATTGTTATGACTAAATCGAAAACGAACCTGTTTATGTTTCATCTAATAGAGAATGTATTTGGTGACGAGAAAAAGGACTAAAGAAGAAGAGATAGAGCACTAGGCGTTTTTGCAAGAACATTCTTTCACTGAAAGAATAAAAACTCACCTCCTCTACTCTATTTATTGCATAATAATTTAAAAAGAGGATCACTATACGATTTGGCTATTGCTTGTGGCCATTGAGATGGTTTATATTTTTGACTCGACATACCACTTGTACAGTCCATCTTGATAACTGTTTTAAATTCCGGTTCCCCAGGGCACGTTATTTTCCGCCGAACTTTTATCTTATTATCTGATAGTTGTTTGATACTATTTGAATCATAATAAAAATTACAGCCACTCTGATGCGAAGCGTAGTATATCCAGTAAGCATTTGAATCGTCATCTAAATCGTCGTTGATATTGCAAGAGATAAGACATAAAGACGCGATAACAAGCATTAATATTCTTAGTAACATATTTGCGTTTTAAAAAAGAGCTTTTTTCTTAAGATATAACTTCACTATAGCACATTCCTAATCCTTTCAATTCTTTGTCACAAAAACTTAACATCGTTGTCATATATATTTAACAAATCCTTATTATCATAGCTATTAAATCAACTCCCACAAAAATTTCCAGGTTTTTATAAAGAACACTTTTAACACACGTAGTTTATAGAGAAGGAGGTTCTAATGAAGAAGATAGCAGCCTTATGTATTATTGTACTAATGTCCTTTGGATGCGCGACAAAGAAATATGTGTTACAGAATACGAAACCCTTAGAGGAGAGAATAAGCACAATCGAGTCAATGGACTGTTGTGGAAAGGCTGATAACGCTGCGAAAAAAGCCGAAGCTGCTGTAAGAGGTGTAGAAGAAGCTATACGCAAGGCTGAAGCTGCCAAAGCTGCTGCACAAAGTGCCGAAGCTGCCGCACAAGATGCTCATGAAGCTGCACGAAAGGCTGAAGAAGCCGCACTTAGTGCTGCTAGAGAAGCAGAGAAGGCTACCAAGGCATTTGAATTGGAACAACAAGGAAAATAAAGACTTTTGCTGAAAAAATATAACGAGGAAATCGTAATCTCTTTCCTTTACTTTTAGTGTTCCGTTATATTATTGACAATACACCTGTTTGTTAAAAACGGAACGATTAGTCTATACGATCAGATCCTCTGCAAAGTGATTGTTAATTCACTTTCCTATTTATTACACAAGAACACATGCAAGGGGTCATGAGGAGACCAAGACTCTACTTCTAACCATCCATATGGCGCATATTTTTCCTTATACGCGCCCGTTTTACAATTTATTTCTACTTTTGCTATTTTGGCCTTTTTATTTCCGCGGCAGTCGATCTTCTTGCGGACTATGACAAAGGTATTGTTCCGGTGATACTCAATACTGTTTGAATCATAGTAGTAGGAGCATCCGTCCGAGTCTGAGGTATAGTATACCCATGCCGCATCTGTATCCTTTTCAGTAGATGGGTTACATGCAATAACAAAAAAAGATACGGTAATGGAAATGACCAGCATTGCTGTCAAACGCTTCATTGAGAGTATTTTCATGAATAACTCCTTTATTCTGTTAGATTAATCTTTATGTGCTCTTTTTTTTACTTATAGTTATTCTTGCTGTTGTGTTTGGCTTGGAGAAATCTAAGCAAGATGTACCCTGTTATGACAATACATAAAATAAAAACAATATGTTTCGTCTGAAGAAAGTCAGGATGAAGATGGTGAATCTGCTGAACCCCTAAATATCCAAGTGTCACGACAATTGATAATGTGCAGAAGGCAGCAAACGCATCCGTTATGATAAAAGTTCTGTTTGATAAGCCCATAAGACCTGACGCAACAAATGCCTGTGTTCTTAATCCATATACCTGCCTGCACAAGATTATTACAACTGGTCCAAACCGCTGGAATTTGTTTTCTATAGCAGAAATTTTTTCAGCTGAAATGATACGAGAAAATAGCTTATGCTTAACGATTGAGCGTCCATATCTTTTCATAATGTAAAAAATGATGAAATCAGTGATTAAAATCCCAGTATAAACTGTAATGAGTGCTGGTACAGGTTCAACAATATGTGTTGCGATCAGATACCCACAGAGAAGAAGAATTGATTCTTCGGGAATTGGCATGCCGATTAACCCCAGGAAAGGAAGTATAAGTAGAGCTTGATAGGAAAAGAGCTCAATTAAAAACAGAATGTCGATAATGAACCTCGTATATATATTTTTATCCCAGTTCTCTGCACCATAAGACAAGAGTGATTCGAATTGAATTTTAAAAATGAGATGACATGTTTATGAATATAGGATGTTGCTTCATAACTTATTACTGTAAAAAAATGTATCATTCATAATATGAATACCACAAAAAGGTTGCATGTTTATTAAATAAAAGTGAAATTCTTGTTACAAGAGAACATATCCTTTAACGTAGTTATGACGCTATTAAGCGCATTAGAATTATTCTGTGATATGATTCCCATGTGATAATATGTTGTAACATAAATTTAATCTTCACTTAATATTCTATTAACCTGTCTTCTTTATAATTTTCATTAGAAACCTAATTTCTAATGTATGGTCTTAGGTGTTTTTTTAAAGAAACCTTTATAAATACTATGAGAAGAGAGGTGATGCGTAACGGAAATTTAACCAGACTGTAACATTATTGTAACATTCTCGATGTAACGTAAGAATTGTTAAAGGAGGGAAGTAATGAAAAGAATATTAATTGTATTCATGTCAGTTTTTTTTCTCATGTCTTTCGGAACCCTGTCTTATGCTGAAAACCTCAGGATTGATGGTTCAACAACAGTTTTACCCATTACTCAGAAGGCAGCAGAGGTATTTATGAAAAAGAACCCTTCAATCAAGGTATATGTATCGGGAAGTGGTTCAGGAACAGGCATTAAGGCACTCATTGATGGCACAACTGATATTGCTACAAGTTCGAGGGAGGCAAAAGAGAAAGAGATTGCCTCTGGGGAAACAAAAGGGGTCAAATTAGCTGGTCATAAGGTTGCCCTTGACGGGATTGTACCAATAGTCCATCCATCTATGAAAATTAACAATATTACCATGGAGCAGCTCAGAGGTATTTACAATGGAAAAATCAAAAGATGGAAAGAGATTGGAGGTCCTGACAGGCCGATAGCAGTCATATCAAGGGATACCAGTTCCGGTACTTACGAAGTATGGGAGGAAAAAGTCCTGCTTAAGGATCCTGTTCGAGCCGATGCACTGTTGGTGGCATCCAATGGTCAGGCGGTGCAGACTGTTGCGCAAAACAAGTATGCCATCGGTTATATAGGTGTTGGATATATTGACAAATCTGTAAAGGTCCTTAAGGTAAACGGCAAGACCGCATCTTCAGAAACAGTACGTGACGGCTCCTGGCCGGTTGCACGACCGCTGTTTATGTATACGAACGGGAAGCCTGCCGGCGTGATAGCACAATTTATCGGCTTTGTACTTTCAAGCGAAGGCCAGAAGATCGTTAATGAAGTCAAGTATGTCAGCATAAAGTAACATCCAGATTTGGCCGTAACAGTAGTGAACGCTTGATTTACCGGTCATTGCGAGCGCCTGCAGGGTGCGTGGCAATCTCCTCGAAAAAGGCAGGATTGCTTCGCCGCTCTGCTTCTCGCAATGAGTGTTACCCATGTGGTGCCTTTCTATCTTTAATGAATAGGTTTTTTATCCTTGAAATGGCAGACAAAAGAAAAAGCTGTTGAATTGACCGTCAGTTCGATAGGTTTTGTATCCGTAGTTATCCTGCTCCTCATAGGCTTTTTTCTTTTTAAAGAGGCATTCCAGATTTTCTATCAAGCTGGTGCCCTGAAGGTCATTTTCGGTAAAGCATGGTATCCTACCTATGACCCGCCGAGTTTCGGAATGTTCCCGCTCATTATGGGGACTATTGCCGTTACGGTTATTACTGCTGTCTTAGCAATACCTTTAGGTCTTGCTACAGCAGTCTATATAGCAGAAGTCGCAAATTACCGGATCAAGGAATTCCTGAAGCCGCTCATTGAGATGCTTGCGAGTTTTCCCTCCGTAGTCCTCGGCTTTTTTGGTATGGTAGTTATAGCACCGATACTGTCAAACTGGCTTTCTCCTCTTCTTTCAGAAAGACTCCCTGAATTATTGAGAAATACTGACTTGCCTTTTCTTTCAACGACCCTTGCTGATTTCTGTTATAACAAGCTCTTTATCTCATCTGGACTGAACATTTTTACGGCAGCCCTGATGCTCACGGTGAGGGCGATCCCTGTTATCGCAAGTATTGCCGAGGACGCACTGACTGCTGTTCCCCGTACATACCGGGAAGCATCATATTCACTCGGAGCGGGAAAGTGGGAGACGATATGGAAGGTTGTTATCCCCGCAGCGGTTTCGGGCCTGAGTGTGGCGGTGATCCTAGGGATTGGCACGATTATTGGAGAAACCATGATAGTCCTCATGGTTGCCGGAGGTGCTGCGGTAGTGCCTCACTGGATATTCGATCCAGCGAGGCCGATGCCGGCAGCTATTGTTGCAGAGATGGCCGAGGCACCGTATCAAAGTATGCATTACCATGCACTCTTCGGGGTGGGAGCCATCCTTTTTATCTTTACTTTTGTTTTAAGTCTGATATCTGATTTCATATCAAAAAAGTACAGGTCTGTGAGGATAGGAGAAAAGGTGTGATGAACGGGAAGGACAGCAAACATGTCCCTTTTGAATTGGTACGAAAGAAAAGATTCAATCTCAAGGAAAAATTTTTCCTGTCACTTATCAGGACGCTCGGCTTCACAGGTGCAGTCATTCTCCTTGTCATTTTGATCTTTGTCGCCTATAACGGTGTTCACGTGTTAAGCTGGGATTTCATCACGCAACCTCCTGTTGATGCTATGACAAAGGGAGGTATTTTCCCGGTTATTGTTGGAACTATTTTTCTGACGCTCTTCTGCATGATCGTCGTCATCCCGATCGGTGTTACGACAGCAATTTTTCTTGCTGAATATGCAAAGCCGGGTGGGCTGCTCAATATGGTCAGGATGTCAATTTATACGCTCGCTGGAGTACCGTCAGTCGTATTCGGGCTTTTTGGGCTCGCAGTGTTTGTCGTTATATTGAATTTCGGAATGAGTCTGCTCGCGGGATCTTTGACGCTTGCTGTCATGATCCTTCCGTATATTATTTCAACTTCTGAAGAAGCGATTAAGGCTGTACCGTACAGCTTCAAAGAGGCATCTCTTGCATGCGGTGCAACAAAATGGCAGACGATTCGCAGGGTAATCTTGCCGACAGCAATGCCGGGTATCCTTACCGGGTCTATACTCGGCACGGCAAAGGTCTCTGGTGAAACAGCTCCGATCATGTTCACGGCAGCGGCATTTTTCACACCAGGAATACCGAGGTCCTTATTCGAGCCGGTCATGGCCTTGCCCTATCATATTTATGTATTAGCCACGGCGGGTACATTCATTGAAGAGACACGACCGATACAATATGGAACTGCTTTAACGCTCATTGTTCTCGTGTTGGGAATGAATCTTTTGGGAATCATTCTGAGGGCGCGGCAGAGGGGCAGGAAGGCATGGTAGGTGAATTGAACGAGAGATACATCTTCAAGATACATGATTTCAACATCTTTTACGGGGACTTTATGGCAGTAAAAAATGTGTCCCTCAACATTGAAATGAATAAAATAACCGCCATCATAGGACCATCCGGTTGTGGCAAGTCGACACTCCTCAGGGCACTGAACAGGATGAACGACCTTATCGTGACGTCAAGGGTTGAAGGGAAGGCTCTTTTCAGGGACATTGATATTTATGAAAAGGATACAGACGTGATTGAGTTGAGGAGAAGGGTCGGCATGGTGTTCCAGAAGCCCAACCCGTTCCCGAGTTCTGTTTATGAAAATGTGGCGTATGGTCCAAAGATAAGGGGCATCAAGCAGAAAAGCCAGCTGGATGAGATCGTTGAACATTCGCTTGTGAGGGCTGATTTATGGAAAGAGGTCAAAGATAAACTCAATGAATCGGGACTGAGCCTGTCAGGTGGTCAGATGCAGAGACTCTGCATTGCCCGGTCCCTCGCACAGGAACCGGAGGTCATGCTTTTTGACGAACCGACTTCTGCTCTGGACCCCATATCAACTGCCCATATAGAAAACTTGCTTCAGGAGTTACGAAAGACTATAACCATAGTTATTGTGACCCATAACATGCAGCAGGCTGCACGGATATCTGATTATACTGCTTTCATGTATTTGGGAGAATTGATAGAATTTGGTGAGACTGATACACTCTTTGTTAATCCAGAGAACAAACTCACTGAGGAATACATTACGGGAAGGTTTGGATAATGCCTATTTTTGATAATGAGTTGGACATGTTGAAGAAGAAGGTTTTAACACTCGGTAGTATGGTCGAGACAGCCATCCACGATTCTGTTCGCTCACTTGTTGAGAGAGACAGCGAACTTGCACGGGATGTCATAAAGAGAGACCATCTCGTTAATGCCCTCGAAGTAAAGATAGACGAGGAATGTGTCAGGCTTATTGCCTTGAGGCAGCCTATGGCTGGAGACCTGAGATTTATTACGACAACCATGAAGATAACGACAGACCTTGAACGGATGGGAGACCTTGCTGTGAATATCGCAGAACGGGCACTGGAATTAAATGAAGAACCCCAGTTAAAGCCTTTTAAAAATATTCCGAAGATGGCTGAGATTACAGAGGGAATGGTCAGGGATACACTCGATGCTTTTGTGAAGGGATGCTCAAAACTACCGTATGAGGTTATTAACAGGGATGATGATGTTGACAATCTCACGGTGTCGAATTTTAATGAGCTCCTGGCACTTATGCTGAAGGACCCGAAAATTATTCCACTGGCTGTAAAGAGAACATACGTTGCGAAATACCTTGAGAGAATAGCAGATCATACAACCAACATTGCTGAAATGATTATTTATATGTGCAAAGGAAAGATGATCCGGCATACCTCGATAGATGAATAGATACAATTATTGTCTAAAATTATTATTATTGTCCGGAATATTCCAAAAAAGGGATATGACTCAATTTCCGAATCAAAATAAACTACCTCTTTTTATATTCAAACCTTTATCTGACCTCAATGTTATTGCAGAATTCAGAGCTGAGATCTCCGCTTCGACTCCGATCTCATCGAGGTTACCCGTGATTTTGTTTCTGAAATCAAGCCAAATCCCTTAATTTATTTTGGACAGAATAATTATTTGATTATTCATACATGGCTATTTTTGACGACGAATTAAGGCTTTTAAAAGAGAAGATACTCAAAGTAGGTTCTCTTGTTGAGACTGCAATACAGGATTCTATCCGGTCTCTTATTGAACGGGATAGCGATCTTGCAGGAAAAGTTATGAAGCGTGACCATGAAATCAACGCACTCGACGTTGAGATTGATGAAGAGTGTACACGACTGATTGCCCTCAGGCAACCTAAGGCGAGTGACTTGAGATTAATCATAACGGCCATGAAGATAACGACAGACCTTGAACGGATGGGAGACCTTGCCGTGAATATCGCAGAACGGGCACTGGAATTAAATGAAGAACCCCAGTTAAAACCGTACATTGATATTCCCCGCATGGCCGAGATTGCACAGGGGATGGTGAGAGATGCACTTGATGCGTTCGTGAGAGGATGCACAAACCTGCCATATGAAATCATAAAAAGAGAAGAAGAGGTTGATGATCTGACAGAACAGGTCTTTAATGAACTCCTTATTTTCATGATGCGTGATCCTGAGACGGTAGCACGGGCCACTAGAATTACTTATATTGCGAAATATCTCGAACGTATTGCAGACCATGCAACAAATATTACAGAGATGGTTCTTTATCTCTGTCAGGGAAAGATGGTAAGGCATACTTTTCCCAAAGGGGAGTAATATTTTTTTCTACCCGGCTTGTCGTTTGCTAAAGTAGACCAATATAGAGAAATAAAAAGGTTCCTCACGGAGTTTACCCTGAGCTGAAGTATAAGATTCATCTCCCGAAGCACGTTCGGGTTCGGAATGACAGACATTGATTTTTCAACCATTGGAAAATAATTCGCTATGAATGATGTGTACTAAATCCAAACAAAAAACGTTAAATAAAAAACAGAATATGTGTAGAAAAATTTTTGAAAATAGTCTATTACTTAGGAAGACATGCACAGGGGATTGTTCAAACGATAGCAAGCGAATTCCCTTGTTCTTACAGGCTGTCCGGCAATTATTAATATTCACGGTCACAGAGCACCATATTGTAGCCGCAACTTTTAGCGTGAGCTCTACGTGCGCAGGCTCCCCTGTTGAATAATTGTAAAAACATTCCACAGGGCTTAAGCCTGCGGCTACAGCGCCGGACAATCGCTTGATGCAGAAAATCTTCTATACTCAACATGGCAATACCACAAAAAAAGAAGATCGTTCAATCGGAAGGATTTGACAAGAAGGTAGTGCTCGAAGTGCCCGAAGGGAACGAGCGATACCGCATTCTTATAGAAAACACACATGACATTGTTTATTCACTCGATAGAGAGGGGAATTTAACGTATATAAGTCCACAGGCCGGACGGTATGGCTTCAAGCACGGAGAACTCATGACTCAAAATTTTCTTGATTTCGTGCATCCGGAAGACAGGGAGGACATGCTGTATGGCTTCCGGAAAACGATTACAGAGGGATCGGAATTCATCAGCCAGTTCAGGATAAGGAATAAACGTGGCCGTGTTTACTGGATTGAGGAATACGGCAAGGTTGAGCGCAATAAATCGGGGGAAGTAATCGGTATTAACGGGGTCTTGAGGGATGTCACAGAGCGGAAGCGTATAGAGGAAAAATTTCGGAAGGCACATGAGGGGTTAGAAAGAAAGGTCAGGGAAAGAACCGCAGAGCTGAGAAAGACCAATGAAGCACTGCACGTTGAAATTAATGAACGAAAAAATGCCGAGAGGGCGCTCCAGGAGAGTTATAATGAATTGCAAAGGGCCCTGGAGGGAACGATTCATGCCCTTGCTACAACAGTCGAAAAACGGGACCCCTATACGGCAGGCCATCAGCAGCGGGTAAGCAATCTGGCGTGTGCTATAGCAAAGGAGATGAGCCTGCAAGAGGAAATGATCAGGGGAATTCGCATGGTTGGTTTCATTCATGATCTCGGAAAGATATACGTGCCTGCTGAAATTCTCAATAAGCCGGGGCAGTTAACTGACGTAGAATCCATATTAATAAGAAACCATGTCAAGGTCGGCTATGACATACTGAAGAGTGCGGAATTTCCATGGCCGATTGCGGAAGTCATCGTACAACATCATGAAAGAATAGATGGATCCGGATATCCGTTTGGGCTATCAGGTGAAGAAATTCTCCTTGAAGCAAAGATTATCGGGGTTGCTGACGCTATTGAAGCTATAGCTTCCCACAGGCCATACCGTCCTGCTCTCGGTTTAGAGAAAGCACTCGATGAAGTCTCTGAAAAAAAGGGCATTCTCTATGACCCGGACGTCGTCGATGCTTGTTTAAGACTCTTTAGCGATAAAGGATATCACCTCGCATAAGCGAAAGTCATATTTTACGAATTCATTTCAAACGCACGCTTTGCTGTAGTACAATATCTGTAATAGAAATTCCTTGAGGAGGTACAGGCTATGGCAAAAGCAAAAAGGTCAAAGCAATTGAGCTTTGCGTTGTCGAACAGAGTTGGATTACTCTCAAAAGTCAGCACCGCCATCTCAGATGCGAAGGTCAATATGTATGCAATTTGTGCGTATGGGATGGGAAAGCAGGCATACTTTATGGTGGTTACTGATAAAAACGCTCAGGCGAAGAAAGCGCTCAGTAAGATGAAAAAGAATATTGCTGAAGAAGATGTTATTACTGTAGAGATGCCGAACAGGGCAGGAGCATTACAGAAGGTTGCACAGAAGATAGCTGATGCCGGAATTGATATTATCTATATGTACGGAACAGCCGGGACAGGCAAATCCTCAATCTGTATCTTTAAGACTGCCGATGATAAAAAGGCCATAAAGGTGATCAATAAATAAAACAAGTTAACCAGAACAATGCAATTCATTGTTGAACCGGCGGCACAGTCGCCTTCACAGTCCTTTGATTTCAATCCCGACTTATGTCGGGACAAAATGCTTTTCAGTCAACTGTGCCTCTGATATATGCATTTTCCTGGTTAAACAAGTCAATGTGAAAGAATACAGATGAGCGCTGAATTATTCATAAAGGGGAATTCCTGCCTTCATCTTGAAAGAAGGGTTGTTGAGAGGATAAGCAGAGGCGTCCATGTAGATAAAAGGCCTGACCTCCTTCTCTGGATCTGCCATTTCCCTTTACAATCCTTATCGGGTATCCAATGTCCTGTTTTCACCAAAGGCGCACTATGCCCGCATAGTGGACCGTATAGCAGGAACTGATGAGGGGTTTGTATATTTTGATTTTGAATTATCCGAATATTATCTGAAGAAACCCTCCGAATACGGCTTATCAGATTACATCTCCTTTGCGATCCGTAACCCTTCAGTCACGATCAGGACAAAAACGACAGTGAATCCTATCAGGATGCCGAATACATTTACGAGCTTTAAGGCAAATAGAAGGATGAGGACAACGGCAAGAAAGCCAAGCCGCAAGATTGTCAAGATGACGATCTTGGCAGTCGGTCTGTACGTGCCGATCAGGCTGGAGACCCCTCGTGCTAGGCCTCTCAGATTGATGAGGCCGAGGAGACCCCCGATGAGGATACTGAAGGGGAGTTTCTTCCATTCAAAGAATGCTGAAACAAAAGCGAGAAGTAACAGAATAAGGATTGCCCGCTTATAAATCCTTTTCAGAAGAACCATTGTCTTTTTTAGAAGAGTCCTGTTCTATTTTCTTTGCCAGCATGAAGAGATCTTTAAAGCCGGACACAATCCCCAGGAGTGCACCAATGAACAGACCCCACGGAGCAGTTTTAATACCAAACCATTTTCCCATGGCAGAATCAAATAAATACCCCAGAAAACCGCCGATAATAGTAGCAATAACAATGTTGAGCCCGACGATACTTGCTTTATATATCTGTCTTAAAATTGTTCTATCGAATATCATTTCCTGAATAGATTGTAGCATAGAATACGATGAAATAACCTATCATGGGTGAGATGGATAGTGACGCCGGAATAATGACGAAACAAATCGACGGGTTATTTTACGTCCAGGAATGATTTGTATGCCGCCTTAACAGTTTTTTCGATATCCTTTTCAGAGTGTTCCGTCGAAAGGAAACCGGCCTCAAACTGTGATGGGGCAAGGTTAACTCCCCTCTTTAACATGCCTGAGAAGAATTTCGAAAATCTTGAGATATCCGATGTCTTTGCAGTTTTATAATCAAACACGTCCGCATCGGTAAAATAGGTGCAGAACATGGTTCCAGCCCTATAAAATCTTGTTTTTACCCCTGCTGTGCTCGCAGCATCCCGGAGGCCTTTTTCAAGCATCCGCGCTGTTTTTTCAAGATTTTTGTAGACTGTTTTCTTTGAGAGGATCTTGAGAGTCTCTATCCCGGCGGTCATGGCAAGTGGGTTGCCGGACAATGTGCCTGCCTGATATACGGGACCCTCGGGAGATACCATGGACATGATCTCCTTTTTCCCGCCGTATGCGCCGACAGGTAACCCGCCACCGATAACCTTTCCAAGGCAGGTCATGTCAGGCTTGATGCCGTAGTGTGCCTGTGCGCCGCCGTATGCCACCCTGAAACCGGTCATCACCTCATCAAAAATGAGGACGATATTATAGTCTCTTGTGAGCTTTCTGAGTGACTCGAGAAAGCCAATTCTTGGAAGAACGCAACCGATATTGCCAACAACAGGCTCAACAATGACACAGGCGATTGATTTCCACTCGTTCTTGATGGCAGTTTCTAATGCTGAAATATCATTAAAAGGCAAGGTTATGGTATTTCGAGCATAGGATTCCGGCACACCGGGGCTGTCGGGCATACCAAAGGTGGTAGCTCCTGATCCGGCTTTTACGAGCAAACCGTCGGCATGGCCGTGGTAGCATCCTTCAAACTTGATCACCTTGTCCCTTCCAGTAAATCCACGCGCAACCCTGATGGCACTCATAGTGGCCTCTGTGCCTGAATTAACCATTCTCACTTTATCCATGGAGGGGTAGGCCTTGAGGACAAGATCAGCGAGTTCAATTTCAAGGGGTGTTGGTGCCCCATAACTCGTGCCCCGCTCGATCACCTTCTTGAGGGCTTTGATTACTTTTGGATGGGCATGTCCGAGTATGAGGGGTCCCCAGGAAAGGACATAGTCTATATAAGCATTACCATCAACGTCATAGATCCTGGAACCCTGAGCCCGCTCAATAAAGACCGGCTTTCCCCCCACAGCCTTGAAAGCGCGCACAGGACTATTGACTCCCCCGGGAATGATATCGCATGCCTTTTTATATAATTTATAAGATTTTTTCCATTTCATCTGTAGTAAGTTTATATTGTTTTCCTGGTTTTCACTGTCTCTTGCATTACAATGAGATAGACCCACTAGATACAACGAACTCAAAGAACGCATGTAGCCTCAACGGTGTTACTCTATCATAAAAAATTTTATGTGTCAAAAACCCCGGTATTGATATATAATGTCATGCAACAAACGGTTTAAAGGGAATATTCCTTTTTAACCTACAAATGAACTTATCCAATAGCATGTAAAGAGACAGGAGGTTTTAATGAAAAAAGCTACAGTTTATGCACTGGTCATAGCAGTACTTCTTGTATTTGCTTCGTGTGCAAAGCAGGGAGAACAGAAGGGTACCTACTTGGCAAAGGTTGGTAACGTAAAGATAACACATGCTGACCTTGAAAGGGAAATGGAGAATCTTCCCCCTTTCGCACAGAGGCTCTTTGAGGGGAGCGAGGGAAAGGAAAGGTTTCTTAACGAGCTCGTCAAGAAGGAACTCCTCTATCAGGAGGCAGTAAAGCAGGGGCTTGACAAGGATAAAGAGTACTTGGCAAAAGTGGAGGACTTTAAAAAGATTACCTTAATAGGTCAACTCCTTGAAAGGGAGATTGAAGAGAGGGCCAGGGTCACTGATGAAGATGTAAAGAAATATTATGATGAACACAAGGAGGATTTTTCGCCTTCCAGTGAGATGAGGCTAAGCCTTATACGGGTAAAGACCGAAGGTGAGGCCAGGAACATGTTAGACAAGTTACAAAAGGGAGAAGACTTTGCAAAGCTTGCCAGGGAAAGCTCTATTGATGCTCATTCTGCAAAAGATGGTGGAGACTTGGGTTTCCTCTCCAGGGACCAGATGAACCAGGAGTATCAAATGGCAATCGTAAGGCTTAAAAAAGGAGAACTGAGTGATCCTATCAAGACACAGGAAGGGTATGACATCATTAAAGTTACCGATAAGAAGGCTACTCAGCTTGTAGAATTTGAAAAAGTGAAGGATCTTATCTCCCAGCATCTTTCCGGAGAAAAACAGAAAGAGGTTTTCGATGAATACATGGATAGCCTGAAAAAGACCTACACGGTTGAAATAAATAAAGAAGCGCTTGCCGGTCCTCCTGCTGAGAAACAGAAAGAGATGGAGACAGAGACAAAGTCAGAAACTGAGACAGAGAAAAAGGGAGAAGAAAAAGAAACCCCTCACAGGGCTCCGTAAGAAGAAGCGGTCAGTAATACATGATGAGTCCAGCAAGAGCTCCCGGACTCCTGCTGTCTTGCCGCGGGAGGACTCCAATTTTGAATAACCCCCCAATGCATTTTGGGGGAAACTTTTTTTTGACATCAGTCTTCTTTAAATGTATGAAATCCACATGAGAGACTTTGAAGTCCTTGATATATCAGGTGATATTGGGATAAAGGCCTTCGGGAAAGATATGGAGGAGGCATTTGTTCATGCAGCTCAGGGAATGTACAGCCTCATGACTGACCTTGAAAGAGTACAGGAGAAGAAAAAAATCGACATAACTGTTGAGAACAATTCTCTTGACGGACTGCTTGTTTCATGGTTGAATGAATTGATTTTCAATTTCGATGCATACGGTTTCATCGGGAGAAAAATAGAGGTAAATGAATTCACCCCCACCCTAACCCTCCCCCCTCGAGGGGGAGGGAAGGGAGAGGGGGAGGTTGACAAGATTGCCAGCCAGCCCACTTATAAGATTAAAGCCTCTATACGTGGCGAGGAATTTGATCAGGAGCGGCATGAAGGAAAGCTTCTTATTAAGGCAGCCACATATCATAAGCTCAGGATTGAAAAGATACACGGTATCTGGGAGATACATGTTATATTTGATGTATAAGCTTCTTGAGGGTTATCGATGACATTTGAGAAACTGAGAAGGATTGACGATACAAAAATTGAGGTGCCGCTCGATTATAAAACGGGCATGAGGGTGAAAGGGATTATCTATGTAGATACAGTTCTTGAGAAGGAACTGGAACCACAGTCAATAGATCAGGTTGCCAATGTAGCGACCTTACCAGGAGTCATGAGAGCTTCGCTGGCAATGCCTGATGTACATACGGGTTACGGATTTTCGATCGGCGGTGTTGCAGCCTTCCATCTCAAGGAGGGAATTGTCTCACCCGGTGGTGTTGGCTACGATATCAATTGCGGTGTCCGTCTCGTGAAAAGTAATTTCAGGAAAGATGAAGTCATACCGAAAATAAAGGACCTCGTTACCATGCTCTACAGCGAAATCCCCACTGGCGTTGGCTCGAAAGGAAGGATCCGTCTCAAGTCAGACGATGAAAAGAGGCTCCTCATCAAGGGTGCCCGATGGGCTGTGGAGCAGGGCTTTGGTGACGCCGGTGACCTCGAAAAGATGGAGTCAAATGGGTGCATGGAGGGGGCTGATCCATCCCTCATCAGTGATAAGGCATATGAACGGGGTAAGGCCCAGCAGGGGACACTGGGGTCGGGGAATCACTTCCTCGAAGTGCAGTATGTTGATGAGATTTATGATGAGCACGCAGCAAACAGCCTCGGCCTTTTTCACGACCAGATTACGGTTATGATCCATACCGGGTCACGCGGGTTCGGTCATCAGGTCTGTACGGATTTCATTCAGGTTATGGCAAAGGCTGCGAGCAAATACAAGATCGAATTGCCCGACAGAGAGCTTGTGTGTGCACCGTTTGAAAGTCCCGAAGCACAGGATTATCTTGCAGCGATGAAGGCCGCTGCCAACTATGCATGGGCTAACAGACAGTGCATCATGCACTGGGCAAAAGAGGCGTTCATGAAAGTGTTTCGTGTATCTCCCGTAAAACTCGGCATGACACTGGTCTATGATGTTGCACACAACGTCGCAAAGGTTGAGGAACATCAGGTGAATGGTAAAACAATGAAGCTGATCGTGCATAGAAAGGGAGCAACGAGGGCATTCCCTCCGGGTCACCCTGAGCTTCCGGAGATTTACAGGTATATTGGCCAGCCTGTCTTGATCCCAGGCGACATGGGCAGAGCATCCTTTGTACTCCTCGGGACAGAAAAGGCCATGCAGGAGACATTTGGCTCAACATGCCATGGCGCGGGTAGAGTTATGTCGAGACATCAGGCTATCAAGAGGGCAAAGGGCCGTGCCATATGGCGTGAGATGGAAGATAAAGGGATTATTGTCCGGGCAACCGGGAGGGGTACCCTTGCTGAGGAGATGTCCGAAGCATATAAGGATATATCAAACGTTGTTGACGTGGTTCATAAAGCCGGGATTTCCAGAAAGGTTGCAAGGCTCAGGCCGATCGGCGTGATTAAGGGGTAAAAGAAAAATCCAAAACCCAAAATCCAAAAACTTCCATTATTGGCGCTATTTCAGTATAAAATATTCTGCGAGTGCTCCGAGGAACACAATGAGACACGGGAGGAGCAGGATCTTGTAGATCCCCCACAGGTCTGCTCTGAAATATTCCCTTGTCAGGAGGAGGCAGACATGAACAGGGGAAAGGAGCACTCCCAGAAAGCCTGATGCGAATGCAAATGACAGGGCACCGAGCGAGATCGTATCACTTATGTTTATGATAAGAGGGAATGTAGCCCCGACAAACCCTACCGTTATTCCCGTGAGAAGACCTGTGATGAACGGGAGGAGAAAGAGGATCGGAAGCACGGGGATGCCTTCTTGTACGAAAAACCGGCTGAGATTGCTGACAGCTCCTGAATGATCCATTGCTTCCTTGAAGGTCATGATGCCGAGTATGAGAATGATGACATCGAAAGAGAAGCCGTATTTGAGCGCTTTCAGGACAGATTTCAGATTGTAACGATAGAATGCCAGAAGAAATATAATCACAGCGAGAAGCGCATAATGCAGTTCCACACGAAATAAAACGACCAGGATAAGGACAGCTCCTATCGGTGCAAAATTAAACAGGTGTTTTTTGGGAAGTCTCTCTTCGGTCTTTACCGTGCCTTTAATTCCGTGCATGGAAAAGATAAACCCTGAAATCACAACAAGCGCGGCATATCCTGCGTTGACGAAAATAAGGTCATAAAGCTTAACGTTCGCGATAGCAGAAGCGAGGAGCAGCCCGGGATAGAGCGGCAGGATGAATTCCCACGGATGCCTGTACCAGTAGTTAATGAAACTTTTTTCTTCAGGGCTCATGTTCGTATCGCTTGTTGTCTCGGCTACCATGGGAGCGGAAAAATATGCCCCTCCGATAGACGGCATGAGACCGATCAGGAGGGGCATTGATATGATTACGGTTTTCCTGTCCCTTAGGATTGCCTTCACCGCTGCCGTCATCTTTGAGAGAACCTCGTGGTCTCTCAGTATCATCTCAAATACCCTGATGAAGGATAAGGCAAGCATGAGCTTAATCGTTACATCATTGATGAGAGCGCTTTTGCCGGTCTTCCATATTGAGGGAAGAGACATCTGATACAGAAGGAATAACGAGGAGGCTGCAGCGAACATGACAAGGCCGATGTTCAGCTTTTTTCTCAGCAGGAGCAGGATGAGTATGAAGACGAGCGAAATCTTCAATAAATCGGCCATGCTGCATTTTATCATATCTCCCTCACTAACACGTGGTCAGCATATCTGCACTGGGAAAGGTTTGAGTTGAGGGGGATTTAATGATTTTCTTTCACCCTCCCCATCCCCTCCCGTCGAGGGAGGGGAGTAACAAAGTAGGGTTTCCCGTGAGGGAGGGGAGTAACAAAGTAGGGTTTCCCGTGAGGGAGGGGAGTAACAAAGTAGGGTTTCCCGTAACAAGAGTGGAGACTACAATTTATTCCCCTCTCCCCTAGCGGGAGAGGGTAGGGAGAGGGGGTTACAAGAGTTTTATGCGTCCTTCCCTGAGTTCATAGATCTTATCTGTTGCTTTTTTTAGAAAATTGCGGTCATGAGCGATGATAATGTAAGTATCCGCGTGTTCTCTCAGATAGTTAAGAAATCTCCCTGTTGTTGCTTCGTCAAGGCCTGCTACCGGTTCATCAAGGAGATAGCAGGCAGGGTGCATTGCTACGACAGTGGCAAGTGCAACGAGCCTTTTTTCACCTCCTGAGAGACGGTGTGTAATCCTTTTTTCGTACCCTTGCAGCCCCAACTTTTCACAGGTGTCGTGCACAATTTCACGTGCCTCTTCATGAGACTCGCCGATGTTCAGAGGCCCGAAAGCAATGTCTTCCTCAACAGTCGGACAGAAGAGCTGGTCGTCTGAGTCTTGAAAGAGAAGACCGATTTTCCGCCTGACATCGACAAAGTCTTTTTCCTCTTTCCTGACCTTCCCGTCTATCTCTACTGTTCCTTTCTCAGGTTTCAGCAAACCCATGATCAGATGAAAGAGCGTTGTCTTTCCGGAGCCGTTCGGTCCGGTCAACCCTACTTTCTCCTTCATGTTGAGGAAGAAATCCAGACCGCCAAAGACCTTCTTTCCGTTGGAATAGCTGAAATGTACGTGTGTAATTCGTATCATGTTTTATCCTGCAATGAAGCAAGACCGATTGCGATGGTTATAAGAGATATCAGGATTCCGACAATGATATCGGAGCGTTTTAATTCAAAGTGACTGAAAACAGGGAACTTACCGGTAAACCCCCTGCAGAGCATCGCCTGATAGATTCTCTGGGAATGATCGAAGCTTCTGACAATGAGCATCCCGACAAGGTAGGCATACGTTCTGTACGTGTGAAGGTTTGTTTTTGACTGGAAGGCCCGTATGGCGATTGCCCTTCTCATCCTGATGTGTTCACTGTGCAGCACGCTTATATATCGGTAAAAGAAGAAAAACAGGTAAACGAGTTTGCGGGGGAATTTCAGGTGAACAAGGGCATGGGCAAGAGAGAAAACCTCTGAGGTCCCCAGTAGGGCGATTGTTGCAAGCACGATTGCATTTGCCTTGAGCGTGATGGATAAGACGAAGAGGATTCCCTCGTTCGTGGCAGTCAGCGGGCCGATACGGAATATGTCATGTCCTGGGTGGCTGAACGGCAGAAAAAGCCAGAGGAACAGGATAAAAATATTAACGACAAACAATCTAATAAGCAGCTTTTTCTTATCGATCCGGGTGATGATAATCGTCAGAATCGAGACAGTCAGAGCAAGTGCAGGATATTTGATCCCCTGCAAGAGTGCCACAACGATGATGTACGGGATGAGCGTGATGAATTTCACCCGTGGATCGAGCCTGTGAAAGACTGAATTTCCCTCTGCAAATTCTTCAAGATGCATTTATATCTCCCCGTGTAAGTTATTTCAAGACCGGCTATGGCGGTTTGCCGACCTCCCCTTGAAATACGCAATGATACCCACTATTCCTATTATATATCCGATACCTCCCAGAATTTCTGTCAGCCCCGGTTTTTCACTTTTTTCATGCAGGCTGATGAGAATCCTCATAACCGGCTGAAGTTTTTTGTCGATAACCCTCTCTACGGCAGCATCCAAATCCTGAGATGTATCCGTACGAACCATGTCATGCGCACTGCCGGGAGGCTCTTCCTGTTTCAGGGGTTTCGGCTCTGATACGGTCTTCTTGCGCTCCACAGCTTGGTTCCCCGTCTTTTTCCCTTCAGTGAGCATCGTTTCCCGTACCTCCTCTTCAGGAAGCGTATATTCATTCTGATGTCCCGTCCCTGCGTACAGGATGAGTTTTAACGAAGTGGCACGGGGTATGTCGAACGAGAACTGCCCATTGTTATCAGTGTTTCCTTCAAGAAGCTTTTCCCCTGTTTTATTATCGATGACTTCAATGAGGGAGTTCCTGGATTTCGAACCGTCGGCGAAGTAGCCTTCTGCATAAACCCTCCCGTTTTCTGTATACGCAAAGATATTTACCTTGTGTGCGTCTGCCGGCCGGACGAGTATGCAGATGAAGAGCAGGCAGAAGGCTCCCCAGAACAGATACGCGTTTTTCCCGCCTTTGAAAACATGGAAGCATTCAAACTTAAAACATTTCATTTGCTGACCTCCAGAATCTCTGGTTTTACTCTTTTCAAAAAGAGGACACAGAAGGCTGTCACAACTCCTTCAATAATCATAACAGGTATGTGAGCAATAATAATGACCATTGCCACATTCCTGAAGCTTTCGCCGGTCGAGATAAGCGCTAACGCAACGAGAATCGCACCGACAACAATGCCGGTAACGCCCGCCAGGAACCCACCCGTAGAAACCAGAGGGAGCCTTGTATTTTTAATGAGTGGTGAGAAGAGGAAATATGCACATAAAGCAGGAGCAGCCATGACCAGCGTGTTGACCCCAAGCACAGTAAAGCCGCCGAACTGGAAGAGAATGGCCTGCAGGGACAGGGCGACGAGAATCGAGGGAAAGGCCATCCACCCGAGAATAATACCGAGGAGGCCGTTCAGTACAAGGTGCGTGCTTGACGGACCTATTGGGATGTGGATGAGAGAGGCAACAAAAAAAGCTGAGGACAGGACTGCAACCTGGGGGATTTTGTCATAGCTCATTTTTCTGAGCCCGATCGCAACGCCTCCGGCTGAGAACACGGCACCAGCGATAAGCACGGGTGCCGATAAAACACCCTCTGAGATATGCATGTTATTTCATATCCGTTGTTTTCACCCAGAGGACAGCACCGATCTCGACAGGATATTCCGTGCCGTTATGCTTCATCGTATAATCCGCAGTATTCAAGGCTGCAAAGCCCCACCAGCCGGCTTTTGGCATTGCATAGGTGAATACGCCGTTTCCGTCAGCCTTGATCACCTGAGTAATAAACGGTTCAGCCGGCGCCTTGACCTTTCCGTCTGCATTGTAATACTCGACCTCGACCTCTGCGTAAGGAACGGGTTTGCCGTCAACTTTTACAACGCCCTGAAAAACATTCCCTGACCAGAGCCCATAGGGCCTTGTGAGCGGGATGATTTCTGTCTTGAGCCCGAGCTCAGTGTCCCAACCTTCCTCAAGCCCGAGAGCGTTTACTATGACTTTTGTGTAGTGAACGATGAACGAATCTTCAGCAGGTTCCCAGTAAGGCGCCGGTTCGACGAAAAAGATATAATCTCCGGGTTTCTTGATCCTGTATGAGGATTCCCATATCGTAAAGCCCTTGACATCTTTCTTTTTTAGCGCAGCAAGGAGATCGGCCTGCTCTTCACCTGCTCTTACCCCGAATGCCTTTGGCATCTCCATGTTCATATAATCTCCTTCGAACGGATGGATGAATTTAACCTGGAGCGTGATCTCCTTTTTGTCATCCTTCGAAACAATGTCATCAGAGGGAATGACCATCCCGAAATGTGCCCATGAAAGAGAAAAGGAGATGAAGAGTGTGAAAGAAGATAAAAAAACCTGTACCATAAATTTTTTCATTGCTGCCTCCTAAATTTAGGTTCTGAATATAAAATCCATAGTTCAACACCCTCCCCTCTCCCTCCCGTCAAGGCAGGGGTATATCTATTCTCCTCTCCCCTGGCGGGAGAGGAGAAGGGTGAGGAGGGTAATAATCCATACAGAACTAGCAAATTTCTTTATTGTAAAAGTCAGAAATAAGCATTTACCCTCACGCCATAGATAAATCCGTCTATGTCATCCTTGTATTTATAATCATCTGACATATACTGGATATCAACGGTTATATCGCTGAATGCGGTCAGTTGAAACCTGGCATAGGCCTCGAAGGCGTTGGTGCTATCGACTTCTCCCCTGTCTGCCCCGTTGAGATATGCGTACCCGATACCTGCGTTGTCACCCTTCCTGCCCCAGAGGTTACCGTTTATATTAATGCCACCGGAGTACAGTGAAGCGTAGTCGACAACCGCACTGTCATCCTGCCAGCATAACCGTGCAAAGACCCCGACTATATCCCCCAGCTCCTGATCAGCAGATATCCCGACGCCGTAAAGGTTTTCATAGTTTGTTCCATCCCAGTTCAGAAATTTGTTATTGGTAGTAAAGCCACAAATTCTGTAATTACCCTCACCAAGACTGGTATCAATGGTGTATCCAAGCTGGAAGGCGAAGTAATTGTAGTTTTTGTGTGTATCCGTATCAGTTTCATATTTCGTATTCATCGCCAATGCTCTGACAGAAACGTTCGATATATCAAGTTCTATAACCCCACCGATATCGTAAGAAGGTAAGTTTACATTGGTGTCATTCACGAAAATTTCATTCATAAATTGTGTTACCTCATCGTTTGCAAACCTGTTATCATCGATGTATGCTGTGGAGTCAATGATACCTCCCGTGATACCAAGCGATGCACTTTCGGACAGGGTAAACGTGTGCTTGTACCATGCCTCGAGGAGATAATCCCTGTTCCTGCCGTTGATATCTTTCAGATCGTCTTCAAGGTCGTCGGAGTAGGGTGCCAAAATAAACGGTGCTATGTTGTTTAATCCATTTCCCGCAGCAAAACTGAGCGTTACCTGGAATTCATCAACATCAGTAGGATGAAAGTTTATGCCGAGATCCAGGATCGCAGCTCCCCTGTCTGCATCATCTACACCCTCAGCATCCCAGTCGCCGTACTGATAAACCCCTGTAACTGTACCTTCCAGAGAAAACCTGTCAGTAATGTCGTATGCATATAATATGGACGGAACCGGGAACGATATCAGGACAGCTAATACTATGCGCATTATGATCTTCTTCAATTGCATTGTCATTATGAACCCTCCTTAAAATTTGAATTCCCCGAAGCCCTCATTTCCTCCTTTCCCGCAGCAATAAAAAAAGCCGCGAAAGCTCTCTTGACCTCCTGGTCTTTCCTGCTCCGGCAGATTCGCTGAAGCACTGAGCCTTCGTGGCTTTCAAATCCTGCGTAATAATAGCACAGGGCATGGCATTTCATCAACACCTCTGTTGTAGAAAGAATACAAATTAATACCTATTAATAAAGATACAAAGAGAGACTGACGACGGACGTTGTAAAATTTTAGCAGTAAATTCAATACATTAGCTGGAACGAGCTTTTTTTTTAAAATCTGGCCTCTTTTTTGCTTTTGCCTTTTACCAATTACCAAGGCAGGCATAGGGAAACATGTGTAATATTTTTTACAGAATCAGCATATCAATAGCGAAACTTGACAAAATTATTTGATGATGTTATATATGTGCAAAATAAACTCCTTGACAAACAGGCATGTGTAATGATATAAATTGTGCATATTTCTGCACGTGGATACATCATTTTATTTAATGAAAGTCCTTCGTTGGAGGCTGAGAGCTTTTGAAGGGGAGGTGATAGGAAAGGAGTTTAAGGGAAAAGAAAAGATAAAATTTGGAATCCGCCTTTGGCGGACAAAAGTTCCGTTAGTAGTCATGGATCAGGGAATCCTGGCTTCTAACACGTAATCTTTAAAAAGAAGGAGGGTTAGCAAGTGAGAAAATATCTTGCAATTGTTTTAGGCGTGCTTCTCGTATTCAGTGTTGCTGCGACTGCCTCTGCTATGGATACTGAAGTTACACTCGGCGGAAAGATCCTTGTAAGAGGCTGGTATTTTAAAAATATTGCCAATAACTTACCTCAAGACTCAACATCCCAGGCACTTTACACCACAAACGCAAATCTTACCGTTGACATCGCAGTTGAAGAAAATGTAAGGGGCTTCATGGAGCTTGAGACAACAGTTGCTGGTAATCCAAATACGGGTTTGTATATATGGGGTTCCAATGATACGAAACCTGTATCTGATCTGTATTTCCGCCAGTTATGGGTTATGTACACAGGCTCCGGTCTCCTGGGCGTACCTGCCGGAATCAAGCTAGGTCATATGCCGATCTCCCTCGGTGAAAAGCAGTTCCTTAACAACGAGAGGTTCGGAGATGACGCAATCCTTGTGTGGGTTGACCCGACAAAGGAACTCCACCTGGCAGTAGGTACAGCAAAACTAGTTGAAGGGGTTTGGCAGAACCATACTGACGATCTTGACGGCTATATTGCGCTCGCAACCTACGCGCTTGACAAGGACAACACAATAGGAATTAACTGGACATGGATACATAGCGACGGCAATTGCCCATCACTCGGTCCGTCACCGAACGTCGATAGATTGAATTTCCACAACATTGGAGCCCATGCAAACGGTAATATTTCAGGCCTTACCTATGCAGCAGAGCTTGATATCCAGACCGGAAAGCTTCATGACATAGGGCTGATACCGGGCAATGATCTGAAAGCCAAAGGCTGGGCAGCGTTCGTAAAATTAGGCTACATGGTTGATCCGATAAATATCAGGGGATCATTTGCATACGGTAGCGGTGACGACGATCTCACCGACCAGGACTGCAAGGAATTCCAGACCCTTCAGGGACCTGACGAAATTGGCGCACTCGCTAGGTTAGTGCATTACACCCAGATATATGAGCGTTCTATTCAAACGACCGCCCAGAGCGCACTTCTTACAACGACACCTGGCGGTAATGTAAGGAACACGGGAATTGCCAATACCACATACTATAACCTCGGCCTGGATTGGAAAGCTACACCGGATATCAACCTTTCCCTGGACGGCTTTATCATCAGGGCATCCAAGACGGTAGGCGGGGTGTCAAAGTCAGCAGGTACAGAGCTTGATTTCAAGGGCACCTACAAGATCGCAAAGAACCTCAGCTATTTCGTAGAGGCAGCCGGTTTCTGGCCGGGCAATTATTATGAAGAATCAGGTCTCGTTGCGGAAAAGGAAACCGTAACACAGCTGATTCACGGGCTTCTCTTAACATTCTAAAACACACAGAAGCTACGGGATGAACAAGCAGAGGGGCGGCTCAACAGGCCGCCCCTTTTTTATTAAATTTTCAATACCCCACAGTCTCTGCGGCGGGGTTGCCATATACTCCCCTCCCCCTTGACGGGGGAGGGTGAGGGTGGGGGTGATTGAAGATGATTGGGCACCCTCCCCTTTACCCCGTGGAATAAGTAAAAATATTCCACAGGGTAAATCCCCTCCCGTCAAGGGAGGGGATATTTCATGATACTCCGCCGTCTTTGCGGCGGAGAGATTTATTAAGGAAAAAGGATTATTAGTGTATTGTATCAGTAAGACCTTTGCCTTTTTGTCATTCCGGATTTAAGGCATTTTTACCATTGCAACAGAGTTCATCATGAATTACAGGGCAATCTTAAGAGAATTCGAGAAAAAGAAGATACTCATTATCGGAGACATTATACTGGACCGCTACATATGGGGAAAAGTAAACAGGATATCTCCTGAGGCTCCCGTCCCTGTTGTTGAGGTATCGAACGAGGAATTCCTTCTCGGTGGGGCTGCGAATGTGGCTCACAATATCGTGTCACTTGGAGGTCATGCAACGATCGTAGGTGTGGCAGGCAGAGATACTGCCGGCGAAGTCATCGTGAGGATGCTGGAGGAAAGGGATATAGGCTGTGAAGGCATTGTTCTGAGCTCGGGACCCACGACAGTCAAGACGAGAATAATAGCGCATAACCAGCAGGTGGTGAGATTTGATAAAGAGAAGAAGGACATGGTGAGCAGAAAGGTTTTACAGGGGATGCTCGAATACATCCGCAGTGCTGTCAGGACCCATGACGCAATCATAATTTCTGATTACAAGAAGGGCGTCATATGCCCCGGGCTCATTAGGGAGATTTTAAAATACACACGGGCAAGGAAGATATTCGTAGCTGTTGATCCAAAGATAGGCCATTTCCACTGGTATAAGCGTGTTTCGCTCATTACCCCAAATGTCACCGAAGCATCTGTTGCATCTGGAATCGAGATAAAAGACGAAAAAACACTTATGCGTGCTGGAAGGGCGCTGGTAAAAAAGATATTGTGTGATGCAATACTGGTTACCCGCGGTGAATCCGGCATGAGCCTTTTCATGAAAGAGAAAGTTATACACATTCCGACTGTGGCACGCAATGTTTATGATGTTACCGGTGCCGGTGATACGGTCATAGCAACCTTTACCCTATCTCACGCAGCAGGAGCACCGCTGGAGGAAGCGGCAGTGATTGCCAATCACGCAGCTGGTATTGTTGTTGGTGAAGTTGGGACAGCTGTCGTGACAAGAGACCAGTTACGTAAATCCCTCAGGGTATAGTGAGGCTTTAAAATGGCTAGAGCAGTAGCATTATTTTCGGGTGGTCTTGACAGCACACTCGCAATCCTCACCGTACTGAAGCAGGGTATAGACGTTAAGGCATTGGCATTCCTTACACCGTTCAATACTCCGGTATCAGGAAAATCATTACATGCCAAAGAAGATGCTGTTTCAGACGAGTTCGGATATGATGTCTATACCCGCCAGCTTACAGAAAAATTCATCGATATAGTCAAGAAGCCCGGGTTTGGCTATGGAAAGCATATGAACCCGTGTATAGATTGCAGGATTCTCATGCTCAGGGAGGCCAAAGTTTTTATGGATGAAATAGGAGCGGAGTTTATCATAACAGGTGAGGTGCTCGGACAGAGGCCGATGAGTCAGAGGAAAGATACGCTCAATCGTATTGACAGAGAGGCAGGATTGAAAGACTACGTATTGCGGCCACTGAGCGCAAAGCTGCTCAGCGTCACAATCCCTGAAGCACGAGGCATAGTCAACAGAGACATGCTGCATGATTTCCGCGGCCGGTCAAGAAGACCACAGATAGAGCTTGCAAGGGAATTCAAACTTATACATTATCCTGCACCGGCAGGGGGTTGTCTCCTGACTGAGCCGATTTTTTCACACAAGCTCAGGGATTTGCTAGCGTGTAACCCGGACCCGGGCATCAGGGATATTAACCTGTTGAAGATAGGCAGACATTTCAGGTTCTCGCCCACGTGTAAGATTATTGTCGGAAGGGATCAAAAGGAGAATGAGATGCTGGAGTCCTTGGCAAACAGCAGTGACAGCCTCATTACCATTGAGGGATATGGAAGCCCAACAACGTTGGTATCAGGAACGATCACTGATGAGGCCCTTCGGATTGCTGCTACCCTCTGCTGCCGGTACTCTGATGCGAAGGAACTCCCTCATGTGCACGCACGGGTCGTTACTCGGAACAGTACGGGCACCATCAGGGTTTCACGGGCAAGCAACGAAATTATTGAGACATTAAGAATAGACGGAAAAATTATTGTTAAAGCCTGACAGGCACTCCTTTAGCTCTCAGGAATTCTTTTGCCTCCCTGATCGTAAATTCCCTGTAATGGAATATGGAGGCGGCAAGGACAGCATCTGCTTTCCCTGAAGCAAGTGCATCATACAAGTGATCAAGGTTTCCGGCTCCACCTGAGGCAATCACCGGGATAGAGACAGCTTCAGAGATTGTTCTTGTCAGCTCGATGTCATAGCCGTCTTTTGTACCGTCTTTATCCATGCTCGTCAGCATGATTTCACCAGCACCCAGTTCTTGGACCTTCTGTGCCCATTTGACTGCATCGATGAGTTTCATATTTCTTCCGCCATGTGTCGAGATTGCCCATGTCAATCCCCCCTCGTCCCCCGACAAATCCCCCCATCCCCCCTTTGCTAAAGGGGGGTGAGGGGGGATTAGCGAAGCGCTGATTTTTTCTGAAAGTTTGAGACAGACATCGTTTAGTGCAGGATCCCTGAACCAGTCTTCACCTGTTGCATCATGAAGATTATCGGAAGCCCTTTTTGCATCAATTGCAATGACAATGCACTGACTTCCGAATCTCTCGGCAGCCCTTCTCACAAAGTAAGGATCTTGAACAGCAGCCGTATTGATTGAGACCTTGTCACATCCCGCATTAAGCAATGCCCTGATGTCGTCAAGGGTCTTTATGCCACCTCCAACAGTGAGAGGCATAAAGACTTCCTCTGCGGTTTTCATGACGACATGCAAGATAATATTTCTCTTTTCGTGCGAAGCGGTGATATCGAGAAATATGAGCTCATCAGCACCCTGCTCGTCATAGAACTTGGCATTTTCAACAGGATCTCCTGCATCCCGCAGGTTTATGAAGCTTACGCCTTTAACAACGCGGCCGTTTTTTACGTCAAGGCAGGGGATTATCCGTTTTGCAAACATCAGCCTGTTGTTGCGAGTTTTATTGCCTCTTTGAGGTCAAGGGTGCCAGAGTAAATTGCCTTTCCCGTTATGACTCCCCACAGGTTCTTTATCTTCAAGAGGCTCTTTATGTCGTCAAGACACGAGACACCCCCTGATGCGATAACAGGGATTCTGACGCTTTCAACCATTTCTCGTGTGGCATCGATGTTAGGGCCTGTGAGCATTCCATCACGTGATATGTCTGTATAGATAATCCCTGCTGCTCCTATGAGCTCCAGTCTCTTCGCGAGTTCTTTTGCTGTAATCGATGTAACTTCCTCCCATCCTTTAATGGCTACCTTGCCCTCGATTGCATCAATGCCGACGAGAACCCTGCCGGGATACTTGTTGCAGGCGGATATGAGAAACTCATGATCCTCGATTGCTGCGGTCCCTGTGATAATCCTTTCAATACCTGCTGAGAAAAGGTTGATGATATTACCGACTTTTCGTATACCGCCTCCCACCTGCAGGACAGTTTTGACTGTACGTCTGATTTGTATGATTGCATCCAGGTTTTTCAGATCACCGGAAAATGCTCCGTCAAGATCAACAATGTGGATCAATTGTGCGCCGAGAGATTCCCAGCGCCTTGCCGTAGCAGATGGATTGTCCGAATAGGTGGTTACGGCTTCCTTTTTACCTTGTAGGAGGCGGACACATTTGCCGTCTTTTAAATCTATTGCAGGAATAATAAGCATGCATTACTATACCATAAAGGTATGTGGCAGGAAATGACATGGATTCAAGGATATCTGTGTTTAAGAGATTAATAATGATGAGACATTTTCGCACAGGGTGCTCCGGAAAAAATTCGCAGACTGAGAGGTCATCTTCTTTATTCCGTACCGCACACCATATGCTCGTGTTGATACCGGTTATTTTATGCATTTCATATGGTGTTTTTCCCCCGGCCCATTCACGGGCTGAGTCTTTTCATATCCCTGAAAAACTCGTCTATGATCTGACATGGATAGGCCTCAAGGCTGGTACAGCATCTCTTGAGATCATGAAAGAAAAGGATACAATAAAAATTATTTCACAGGCACATTCAGCACAATTTATCTCCCTGTTTTATAAAGTCGAGGATAGAATAGAAAGCATCCTCTCTCAGGGGTTATCTCCCTCACCGGTCGGGCAGCCCATAAAGTATCGGGTCAAGATACGGGAAGGGAAACACAGGAGAGACAAGGAGGTCATATTCGAACAGGGTAAGGCTCTTTATTTTGACTATCGTAATAACGAGAAAGAAGAATTTGAAGTCCCCTGCCCTATTTTTGATCCGGTCTCGGGATTTTACTATTTCAGAACACATGAACTTGTGGTCGGAGAACCGGTCTATATCACTGTCTTTGACAATAAGAAAATCTGGGATGTCGAGGTGCAGGTTTTAAGAAAAGAAAAAGTGACCATCCCGGCAGGTACGTTCGATACCATTGTCGTCAAGCCGTTATTGAAATCAGAGGGAATATTTTCAAGAAAAGGGGAAGTCCATATCTGGCTTACAGATGATGAGAAACACATCCCTGTCCAGGTGACGTTAAAGGTTAAGATTGGACACGTTGCAGCAACCCTGGTAGAGGGAATGTATTAACCGGAAAAATGCAATTACTATCGGTCACATATGCGGAAAAACCTTTCCAAATCGAAATGTGCTGTTATATACACTCTATCCTTTTTGCTTGAGAATATATTGGTTTATGAGATAACAAACGTCGTACAAAGGGAGCGATGGGAAGGCTTTTTCCGCATACATGCCCTACGTATAATTTCCATAATTACATTTTTCTGGTTAAGAATACAAATGTTCATTGCAGGAAGAATGAAGGTTCTTTTTGCAAGAGGAAGCCAGCTTATTTTGAGGACACTATTCTTTATTGGGACCAGAGGTCATGAACTGCATATTATATAATTCTTGGTAAAGCCCACCCTCTGCAAGCAGTTCTTCATGAGTACCCTGCTGAACTATGATACCCCGGTTCATGACGATAATCCGTGAGGCGCTCTTTACCGTTGAAAGTCTGTGTGCAATAACAACGGTTGTCCTTTTCGACATTAATGTTTCCATGGCCTTCTGGATCCTGAGCTCGGAATCCGTGTCAAGAGATGAGGTAGCTTCGTCGAGCAGAAGAATGGGAGGATTTTTGAGAATCGCCCGTGCAATGGTAATCCTCTGCTTTTGCCCGCCGGAGAGCTTTACCCCCCGTTCACCTATGTTTGTCTCATATCCTTCCGGCATCTCCATGATAAATTCATGCGCATATGCAGCCTGTGCTGCTTCAATGATTTCTTCGTCGGTTGCTTCAGGGCGTCCGAGGCGAATGTTTTCTTTGATCGTGTCATCGAATAACACGATGTCCTGGGAGACAATCCCGAGATGCTTCCTGAGAGATTTCAGTTGAAGATCCCTTGTCGGGACACCATCAATGTAGATATTCCCTTCAGTAGGAAACCAAAAACCCGCAATGAGATCCACAAGGGTACTCTTCCCTGCGCCGCTATGGCCTACTAATGCAGTAACTTTACCTTCTGCGATCTCAAGATCGATATTTTTCAGGGCAAAATGCCGTGAACCTGGATAGCGGAATGAAACGTTCTTCAGCATGATGCGACCGCGGAGGTCTCTCTCGATGCCTCCTTGTGTTTCATTGTCTATCACAAATATTTCACGCATGCGTTCAAAGACAGTCCTCGTCTGCTGAAAATTATTGACGACCTTGCTCAACCGTTTCAGCGGGGTATATATCAAGAGGATTGCAGCGGAAAAGGAAAAGAATGAGCCGGGGGAAATCTGTCCCGATATAACGAGATGACCTCCGTAAAAGACGATTATTGCAACCCCTATGCCACCCAGAGCTTCTGCCAGAAAACTTGAAAACTCGTCTGTCCTTACTTCACGCATGACATTCCTGTAGTGTTCCTGCAAGGCTGTCCGGTATCGCTCGGACATAGCCTTTTCCATGGTGAAAGCCTTTATGATCTTTATTCCCTGGAGACTTTCGTGGAGAATTATGGTTACCTCGGATATCAGGAGTCTCGTTCGTGCACTGATCCGTTTCATCAGGGCGCTCAGCCATCCAATGCCGTAGATGATGAGCGGTATGACAACAAAAGAGAGCAGGGCCAGATCCCATTTCCTTATAATGGCCACGGCAGCAAGGATGATTACCGTACTCCCTTCAACAAAAAAGTCCTTGACTGTATGGGCAACGACACGATTCAGCACCTCGATGTCATTCTGCATTTTTGATATGACAGAACCGCTCGATGTTGCATGATAAAATGAAAGCGGCAACGCGAGCAGTTTCCTGTAGATCGTATCCCGCAAAGAGCGTGCTATCTTTGCACCAATGGAATTCATCAGGTAGTTTGTCAGAAAGGTGAAAACACCACGGAGCACGAAGAGGACGATCACACCGATCGGGAGGAGGAATAAAAACCCGGTGGATTTTTCAATAAAAACAGAATCCATGACGGGTTTGATCAGCCACGCAATGGCTCCGTTAATACCTGAGAGAATCAGACCGCAGAAGGCTGCAGCAGCAAGCACCTTGAAATAGGGCTTTGAAAGGTTCCATAGAAGAGATATATCAACCTTTACCGTTCCTGCACGGGTTTTTCTGAATAGTTCTTCTATGTCAATATTCTTCATAGAAATGCCAGTGAATAGGTCCCTTATTAATTGTTGTGTAAAGGAACAGAATCCTGGGTATTATCATACATAAAAATACAAAGCAAAGAAAATGCAACGAACAGCGTCATTTTATAAATTCATGAGAACATTTTCAAAATTGTCTCCCATGGCTTTATCAGAGAACTTCTGTTCCACCATTTTGCGACCTTCAAGAGCAACCTTCCTCGAAAATTCACCGTCTTCAATGTATCTGGAGATGGCTTGAGCAATGGCATCAGGAACCTCCGGCGGCACAAGGATTCCATTGACCTCATCAGCAACGATTTCCGGTATCCCTCCCATAGGAGTCGCAATAACTGGTTTGCCCATTGCCATGGCCTCGATCAGCACCATGCCAAATGCCTCCCTGCATGTGGAAGGAAGGACAAAGATATCCATTGCAGCGTACATCCGCTCCATATCGTTCCTCATACCGGGAAAAATGACCTTGTCGTGCATGGACAATCTCTGCGCTTCCTGTTCGAGGCCGGTTCTCTCGGTGCCGTCACCTACAAAGATGAGCCTGACGTTGGGGTATTTTTCCATGAGATTGTGTACGCCAGCGAGGAGGTCAAAAACCCCTTTCCCTTGATTGATTTTTCCGGCAGTGCCGACGACGACATTGGAGCCATTGATAAAGAGCTCCCTTCTCACCTCTTCCCTGTCTACCTTGCCGGGATTGAACCGCTCCATATCGATTGAATTATGGATAACTTCTATCTTTTTGCTGGATATTCCGCTTTCTATGAGGGCGTCTTTTACAGCGCCACTCACTGCAACTACTCTGTCAACGTGGTTATTAACGAGCCAGCATGTTGTTTTCTTCAGTCTGTCCATCTGATGCCTGACGAAAACAACCTTTGTCCCGGCAAGTTTCGCAGCAATTGCTGCCGGCCAGTATTCCCTGCCGCTGTTTGCTATGATGACCTGAATCTTATCCTTTAAACATACCCGTATGATTTTTATAATTGCCGGGATGTCACCGGAATTTACAATGGTTACTCTTCTGGAAGGCAGGGCAAGCCCCCCGGCTACTCTCACAGAGCCTTCTTTCCAGCAGCCCATAACAACCTTGTGACCATGCCTGCTTAATAAGGACGCCAGGGTTTTGGAATGGGACTCAATGCCACCCCATCCCCATCCTTTGCCAACATTGACATTTATTAAAAGGATGTTCATATTCTCAAGCCCTTGCGGTCTTCATACTTTGAATGGAGTTTATAGAGAAACAGCAACGGATGGGTGTTGTGCCGTATGAAAGACCTCCTCATTTCAAAAGGACTGTCGTTCCTGTGGATCAATCCTCTTTTTGTTGTGACGGCTCCCATGTATCCAGCAGTTGCGACTGTTTCCAACACCTTGTTGTCGTAGTCACCATTGGGATAACAAAAGAAATCGACAGCATGTTTTAACCTCTCTTCAAGGAAAATTTTTGAATCCCTGATTTCATCCATGAGCTCCTTCACAGAAAGCGTGCTGAGGAACGGATGAGTTTTTGAATGTGAACCGAAAACAACGCCGGCGTCCTTCATCTCCAGGATACTGTCCCAGTGAAGGAGCTTCTCTCTTCCGTGGAAATTCCAGATATTTTTCTTTCCTATAAGACCGGATACAAGGAAGACTGTCGATGGGAATTTATACGTCTTCAATACAGGATATGCGTGGTCATAGAAGTCCTGGTATCCATCATCAAACGTTAATGCAACAAGTCTTTCATCGGAACGTTTCCCGTTTATAAAAGAAAGGATCTCGTGAAGCGAGACAACCTTGAACCCGGCTGTTTTCAAATACCACATCTGAAATCTGAACATCCGGGGGGTGACGTACAGGCTCTTTAAAGCAATCCCTTTCGGCGGGATCCCAATATTGTGGTACATCAAGATTATTGCACGTTCTGTCAAGACTCTCTCCCGTTTACGGACCGATGAGCTGTTTGAATGAGTTCATCCACTGCATTTTTTGTTGTATAGGGAGATTCTGGAGCAGAGCTTTGAAGCCGGTTGTGCTTCCATCGGGCTATATAGGTTTCAAGTCCTTTTTTTATAGCCTCTTGATCATCTGCCTGGACCACGATATGGCCCATGCCCTCGAGCATGGCCTGTAGTTCAGGATTTCGATAGAGAAGTGCAAATATTGGCCTTCCTGTGTGCAGATATTCATAGACCTTTGATGGTATCGTCTCAAAGGAAACGTCATCGGTATTCTGTATGAGAAGCAACACATCGGCTCTATACATTGAACTGATGGCTTCCTGCCATTTAATTTTACCATTCATGTGCAGCGTTTCCCTGTACGTGAATTGTTTTATCTTTTTGCTCACATCCCTGCTATTGTTACCGTAAAGGGAAAGCCTGAAATAACGAGGCATGTCAGGATATTCTCCGAACATCCTGACCATGGCTCTGAAAAAGCAATCCAGATTCCTGCTCCCCCCGAGAGAACCAAAATGAGCGATGGTAAAAGACTTTCCTTTCTCATAGTAAGGGGCGTTTTGAAGAGAATCTGCACCTGCATAGATCGCAACGGATTTTTTACTTCCCGGATTCCTGGCACGGGCATTCTCGGCTGCCTGCTTTGTAAGGAATACGGATACAGTTGCTGTCTTGAGGATGAACCTTTCCATATGCTTTATGAAATGTCTTTCGAATTTACCGGGAGCAGCATATTGGTGCACAAGGGGGTCCTGAAACTCAGCAACATGAGGTATTTTCGTGATAAAGGACGCGACCTTTGCAGCTATATGGGCGCTTACCGGGCCGCCGGTGCTGTATATGATCTCAGGTCTGTTCTTTAGAGCCAGCATTGTAGCAACAATCGATGCTGTTAGGAACCATGACCATGTGCTATCCAGTCTGAAAAGTATCTTTTCGATAAAATACAAGGGATAAACCGGCAGGAGCACAAGGGTTTCCCAGAATTTAAACCAGGCTTTTTTGGTGGTTTTTCTCCTTAAAACATATCTCACCTCGTACCGTATACCTGATGGAGCAGGGGAAGGGACCCTTGTATGGTTCAGGGTTTCGTACCTGGCCCCGCATGGTGATGTGACAAGATGAATATCAATTCCCCTTTTCTTGAAAAAGGGAAGCCTGTAGTCAATATGATGAGAAGGAGCCATTGCATCAATGTTCGCAAAGTAGGATATGACAAGCCACCTGTCTTTCAATCTTGTTTCACCGCCACGGTAACGAGCAGATAACCTCCAAAAACCCTTATTAAAAATCTATCGGGAAAGGGTTTAAAAATTCTCTTCAATATCGAACGCAGAGTTTTTGATACGTAAGAAAAATATGCAAGATTTTCTTTAAAACAGATTGCATACTCTTTTAAAACAGTAAATCCCGCGGTTCTGCATTGTTCCTGAAGGCTCTTCACGGGATATTCCGGCCCATAGGGCCATGTGCCTTTTTTTTCAGCAAACCGTTTGCCAATCTTGTAAAAAAATGCTCCGTCAAAGGGATTAAACGTTATAAAGAAGCCTTTTGGTTTTATTATATTTTTGATGTTCTGAAGAATTTTTAATTGAGGACCGGCTTCAAAATGTTCCATGACGCCTGCATTCCATACAATATCAAATGTCGATTCTCTAAAAGGCAAATCAATGATATCGCCTTGCGTGAAAGAAGCGTGCACATTTTTTTGAGCGAAATATTTACGTGCGAGCTGAAGGGCATCAGAAGAAATATCAAGCAAATGGACGTCAGCGCCGAGTTCTGCCATTTGAGCGGATATCATGCCTCTTCCGCACCCTGCCTCTAAGAATCTATTCCCTGATACATCACGGAAGTTTTTCAGCAGTTCTGAAATGATAGTTTTTGACATCTCGTCAAGGAACAGCTCCTTATGCTTACTCTGCGTCCAGTAATCCTGCCATGCCTTTTTAACCTCCTGGATACTCATGTGTTTCTGTTCTCAAGCCATTAATTTTTTTACTCTGTCACGTATCCTCAGCGAAGCCTTTCCATCCCCATACGGATTTCTGCGTCGTGCCATTTTTCTGTATGCAATTGCGTCAGAAAGCAACATTCTTGTAGAATCTACGATCTTTTTCTTGTTTGTACCTACCAGAATAGCCGTGCCGGCTTCAATTCCTTCTGTTCGCTCGGTGACGTCTCTCAATACGAGGACAGGTTTTCCAAGACTCGGCGCTTCCTCCTGAATGCCGCCTGAATCCGTAAGGATCAGATAACTCTGATTCATGAGCCAGATGAGATGGGGATAGTCGAGTGGATCTACGAGGTGAATATTTTTTATGCCGCTCAGTATCGGATATACCCGGTTTCTCACATTTGGATTGAGATGGACCGGATAGACGATCTCCACATGCTCCCTGGCGATTTCTTTCAGTGCCGCGCATATGTTTTCAAAAGGCTTTCCGAAATTTTCCCGGCGATGTCCCGTAACAAGGAGGATCTTTCTTGAATAATCGAGGAATTTAAAATAATCATGGAACGTTCTTTCATTTCTTTTTATGATGTCCAAGCCCATAAGAAGTGCATCGATGACTGTGTTGCCGACGACGAAAACATTGCTTGACGGGATGTTTTCTTTCAAAAGGTTGTTTTTTGCTTTTTTCGTCGGAGCGAAGTGATAATCTGCGATATGTCCCACCAGGATACGGTTGATTTCCTCGGGGAAAGGAGAAAATTTGTTAAAGCTTCTCAGGCCTGCTTCTATATGTACGACCCTGATGTTGTTATAAAACCCGGCCAATGCTCCTGCAAAAGCAGTGGTCGTATCTCCCTGGACAATGATGAGGTCCGGATTGCTTTCATCTATCACCCTCTCAAGAAGTCTTAAAGATTTTGAAGTAACCCTGAAAAGGCTCTGATTTTCCGCCATGATATTCAGGTCATAGTCTGGCTTGATGGAAAAAAACTCCAGGACCTGATCGAGCATATCCCTGTGCTGTCCTGTGACACAGACCCGGACGTCACCGATATCGTCGAGTTTCATGGTGACGGGAGCCAGTTTGATGGCCTCGGGCCTTGTACCGAATATAAAGAGGAACCTGTGGCCTTGTAACCTACTTTTTATTTTCACGCTGGATTTCGAGCAGTTTTGCATATTTAAAGAATGACCCCCCTGCCTTCGTGATCGCTGTCACGAGACCATCCATACCGTCGAGGAACCCTTTTTCGATCAGGTAGATTTTTAAAAACATTCCAATGCCATGATAGACAGGGGATAAGGCATGAGCCCTTCTGCCTGTCTTATAAAGTTCTTGTGCAATAAGTGAAGAATAATCATTGAGGGTCTTGAGCATATCAGAATAATCTGAGAAAGCATAATGTTCTATAGGCACATCGAGATCGATCAGATGCCCGTTTGTAACCCATTTCTCGTGAATAACACCCTGAAATTGTCCCCTGTTTTTGTTTACCAGCCGGATTTGTCTGTCAGGCCAGTAGCCGGAGTGCTTCAGCCATTTTCCATGGAGGAAATTTTTTCTTCTGAAACTGTAGGCATCCGCTGTCGGTTGTCTGAGTGTCTTTCGAATGACCTCACGTGTTTCTTCAGGCACCCGTTCATCTGCATCAAGGAGAAGAACCCATTCGTACGTGCATTTGTCAAGTGCGCTGTTCTTTTGAGGACCGTATCCTTTCCACTCCTCCATAAAAATCCGGCACCCGAATTCTTTTGCGATGTCAACTGTTCTGTCTGAGCTCCCGGAATCTATAACTACCATATCGTCTGCAAAGGTAACGCTTCTCAGGCAATCGGGAAGATTTTGTTCCTCATTTTTTGTAATGAGTGCTACGGACAATTTCATCAGAGAAAGACCCCGTTTGTTTGAATCCGGGCCTGCATGAAGACCTTTTCAGTCATGACATACACCTTCACATGACCTTTCTGTTTTTCCTGCGTGAAGAAAGAAGACAAGACCGGAGAGGAGTGAAATGAGTGAGAGATTCATCCACTTCCCGAGATTGTCTTCAAAGAGCCCACCGATAAAAAAATTCAAAAGGCCAAAAAACACGCCCAGAGCAAAGGCTTTTTCGAAACTCCATGCAGATGAGTTCCGGACACACCTCCAGAGAGCCGTCAGGAGATACGTCCAGAAAACCATGAATAAAAAAAGTCCGGCGAGCCCTGTCTCCGCTGCTACGGTAAGGTAGAGGTTATGTGCGTGGTGAAGGGCAGCATCAGTAAACTTCCAGTCTCCTGAATAATTCCCTGCGTAATCACTGAACCTCTCCCTCCACTGCCTGAAGCCTATTCCCGCCACGGGATGATCTTTTATTATATCTCCTGAGGTTTTCCAGATATAGATTCTTTCGAGATTGCTCTGGTTCCCCTTCAGGTCGGCGATACTGAAGGCACGCTCCCGTATATTGGGAGAAAGGACGAGGACTGCAATCGTGCATACAAAAAGGGCCGAAAGGCCGGCAAGTGCAATCCTCCTGTTGCTTCCTGCGAAAACAGCCGGAATCGTGATAAGGAGTGATACATAATATGTCCTTGCAAGACTCAGGAATACTCCCATCATGAAAAGAAGTGACAGAAGAAGCAGGAGGATTGTGACCCTCTTCGATTTCCGCCAGAAGAGCAGGAGACAGAGGGAAAGAATCGCCAGCACACTGAAGAATCCTCCCGCGTCAATGTGATGTCCAAAAAACCCCATCAGGTGGTCTCCTTCATAAGGCTGTTTGGGTAAGGGATACGTGATATCTGTGGCGAGCTGAAACACACCGAGGAGAATAATAAGTGCTGATACGACGAAGAGAAGGCCTGCTGTCCTTCGTGCAATTACCGTATCAGTTTCTGCTTTGAGAGCAAGCATGGGAAGGAAGAAGATGGGAAGGAGATAGATCATCCTCCGGAGAGGATCTCCCAGCGTTTCGAAAGGAGTACCGTTTATCACCAGAGTGATTGTCTGCCAGCACACAACGACTGCACCGAGAAAGATCAACTGCTTGAGGAATGCCGGATAGTATAAGGCCCCACGGTTTTTCAGCAAATGACTCAATGCAAGGATGACCATGCAAGCCAGGGGAAAATAGAGCGCACTCTTCGACGTCGGGAGAAAGAGGACGTAGAGAAAGAGAAGTATATCCAGGAGTTTATTATGCTGGTTTTTTAACAAGTCCGTTCCCGCAAAAATATTCTTTTGATGCAATGGATTCTGAAAGGAGCCGTTTATTTGCGTCAGACAAGACTTTGTTTGCCGGATGCCAGAGATGGAAACATACTGCCATGAAATGGTGGACTTTCTTCCTGAGGCCATATTTAAAAAATCTGCAGGCCAGTTCGGAATCCTCATTCCCCCACCCGACAAAATCTTCATTGAAACCGTTTACAGCCACTATATCTGTTTTGAAAAAGCTCATGTTGCATGATTTTATGTTATCAAGACTGCTGTTCTTAACGGGAGGTACATGGGGCAGGCGAATCAGATGATGGATATTGGAAATCTTGCCTGTTAAGGCCATTTTTATTAACGACCTATAAGAATTAGCATGAGCATGGGTAAAATCTGAAGTTGCATTCTTATGAACAAGAATCCTTTTTCCCTGTATAAAAAACCCCTTTTCTGACATAGAAATGTGGTCTGATATGAAAGCACTGTTTACCACACAATCACCGTCAAGGAGGATGATATAATCGCCGGATGACCGTTTTATTGCCTTGTTACGAATTTTTGCAGCCCTGAAACCTTTGTGTTCCTGCCAGACATGGAAGACCGGAAAGGGAGCATTTGCAGAAAAGCCATTAACAACCTTTGCAGTCTCACTTCCGGAACCATCATCAGCGATAATCAGCTCATGAGGCGCCCTCGTCTGATACAGAAAACCGTCCAGAACTTTTTTCAAAAATGGTGGGTTGTTGTATGTGGTTATTATGACAGATACCTTCATATTCTCATGCTCAATGTGCTTGTTCATTGCTGAGTTATAAGCCTTATATGCTTTTGTTATTTTACTATCAGTATACCTTTTTTTCTATCGGTATCCATTACGGTTACTATTTCCCCTGTATGACAGCCCGATGATGACTATTTAGAGTCTGTGTATAAAGTTGACATTTCAATACCCTCCCCAACCCCTCACTCGACGGGAGGGGTATTCATGTAACACAGACTCAATTTAAATATGATGACGTTGTCAGAAAATCCTTTCTTCATCCCGCGGAGCATCTTCACAGCTCAACGGGGTAAACATCCCTTTGAGAAGCAGATGACCCGTTGGGTAGAGGAAAAATTTATGCGATATGGGGCCTGACCTTTGAAATCAACAGTTAAATAACCGGATCTATTATTTACTAAATTTTGTATAATGGTGTCTGAGGGTACCCATGCATATAGGAATTATCGGCACAGGATATGTCGGGCTTGTTACAGGAGCGTGCTTTGCTGAATTTGGCCTCTTTGTAACATGTGTTGACAGAGACAAAAAGAAGATCAGGTCTCTGAAGAAGGGAAGTATCCCTTTTTACGAACCCGGGCTCAACGAGCTTGTAAAGAGAAACGTAGAGCAGGGAAGACTGGTATTTACAACAAGGATTGACAATGCTGTTGAATCTTCACTCGTGCTCTTCATTTCGGTAGGAACACCGAGGAGAGGTGATGGTTCTGCTGACTTGCAACACGTAGAGAAGGTTGCGGGAGAACTGGCTCAAAGTATAGATGGTTATAAGGTGATTGTTCTGAAGAGTACCGTACCGGTGGGTACGGGTGAGAGAATAAGAAAGATCATTTCGAAGAATTTGAAAGAGCAGGCTGACTTTGATATTGTTTCAAATCCAGAGTTTTTAAGAGAAGGATCTGCAATTGAGGATTTTATGAGACCAAACAGGGTTGTAATCGGTGCAAACAGCCAGCAGGCGATTGCAATCATGAAAGATCTTTACAAACCGCTGTATCTCATCGAGACGCCGTTTGTCGTAACGAATATAGAGACAGCAGAGCTTATAAAGTATGCTTCCAATTCTTTTCTTGCCACAAAGATTTCTTTTATTAACGAGATGGCAGGCCTCTGCGAGAAAGTCGGCGCTGATGTCCACGTTGTTGCAAAGGGCATGGGACTTGACAAAAGGATAGGCTCCAAGTTCCTCCACCCGGGACCTGGATACGGGGGGTCGTGTCTTCCCAAGGATACGAACGCCCTTCTTCGATTGGCAGAGCAATATGGGATAGAACTCGGAATTGTTAAGGCAGCAACAAAGGCTAACGAAAGGCAGAGAGAATTCATGCTCAGGAAGATCAGGGATGCTATGGGTACGATTAAGGGGAAAACAATAGCACTGCTCGGTCTCTCTTTTAAGCCGAATACCGATGATATCCGGGAAGCACCGGCACTCTATATTATTAGGAAACTGATAGATGAGAAAGCATATATCAGGGCATACGATCCTGTTTCGATAAAAGAAGCTCAGCATGCAATACCTGAAGTAAAATACTGTAAAGATTCATATGATGCTGTGAAGGGCGCTCATGCCCTTGTCATTTTGACCGAATGGAATCAGTTCAGGAACCTCGATCTTGACAGAATCCGGAAACTTCTTAAAGAACCATATTTCTTCGACCTCAGGAATGTTTATGAACCCGGTAAGCTCAAGGCAAAGGGATTCAAGTATTTCTGCGTGGGAAGAAGTTAACCCATAAATTCAATTGAGGACATGAAGATAGTCTGTCAGAACCGCAAGGCATACCACGATTACACCATAGAAGAAACCATTGAAGCAGGAATGCAGCTTTTAGGAACTGAGGTAAAGTCACTAAGACAGGGCAAGGCAAACCTCAAAGACAGCTATGTCATAATCAAGGACTCAGAGGCTTTTCTTCTCAATTGTCATATTAGTCCGTATTCTCACGGAAATATCATGAACCATGATCCGCTGAGGACCAGAAAACTGCTCCTCAAACGGAAAGAGATAGAGCGGTTGAAGGGTAAGATACAGCAAAAGGGTTATACATTGATTCCCCTGAAACTGTATTTTAAAGGTTCTTTTGCCAAGGTCCAAGTTGGATGTGCAAAGGGCAAGAGAAAATATGAAAAGAGGGATACCATAAGGGAACGTGAGGCAAAAAGGACGATTGAGCGGGCAATAAAGGCTATAAAAATGTGATATAATAAATATATACCAGTTCAGCCTCGGGGGCGAAAGGGCTCGACGGGGGTTATGAGGATCAGGTGGCATGTCGTGGCTCCGTCACCACGTTAAAAGGCGGAAACAAAACACAAACGCCAATAACGAACTGGCACTCGCTGCTTAATTAAGTAAGCGGCACGTTACCTTGAGATTGTCTGTGTCCCAGGGATAACGTCGGCAAGCAGACTGGCCTCTTGTCTTTCTCCTGAACGAGAGGCGAGAATCAAGGGAGATGGGATGGTGAGCAGCCTTCCTGCTGGCGGTTTACCATCCGAGATTAAAAAACAGGATAAACATGTAGAGGCCTGAGAGTAGTACTTTCGGACGCGGGTTCGATTCCCGCCGCCTCCACCAAAAAGATATTTAATATCAAATAGTTTCATTGATTCGTGCCCTCAATATTCGTTTTGCTCTCGTTATGCTTTATGTATACACGGCCCCTCCTATTGAAATGTTCCCTCATCCGATCCCTGTGAGCATGGAAGTACCTTTGCGTGCTTCTCAGATCCTTATGTCTCATCGCTGACTGGGCCTCTAAGGGGTTAAGACCATCGTGTACAAGCTGAGTGCAGAAGCTATGCCTTGAAGCGGAATAGTGGTCGATATCTGCATACCCTGAAAAAGTTTTCCAAATTCGATTCAAGACCTTGGGCCGATAAGCTCCTCCTGTGCGTGGGTTAACGAATATAAAAGATTCTGGCAGGGCATCCTTGATTCTGGATTTTATGATTTCCCATGCTCTCTCACTTAAGGGCAGCCAAATTTTGTTTTTGCCTTTGGTGCTCTCTCTAAGATACTTGCCGGACCATGTACGCCCAATGAGAATTTGCCTATTAATTACGTCGAGATCTTTAACTTTGAGTGCACAGGTCTCTCCGGGACGTAACCCTGTCTCGAAGCCGAACTCTATCGCCTCTTTATCAGCTTTTTCTGGTATTTTTGATAGCCCGTCCATCTGTTGCTTGAAGGTTAATGCTGAGCGCACGAAGGAATCATCGCCTTCTATGACTGGCCAGGCAGGAAAATCCCTCAAAATGCCTTTCTTGTGCATCCTTACAAACAGATCATGAAGGGCATTAAGTATATTCCGGCGCGTCTTTATTTTTAATGTCTTAGGGAGTCCATCCTTGAAATTTTCCAGCAAGGCATAATCTATGTTTCTGACATCATAATCGGCGAGTGGACTGAAATGGATGTTTGCGTATCCCTTATAGTTTTTAAGTGTCTCAGGTGACAACTCTCCCGCTTCCTGCTCCTCTATTTTCTGGTTTAGCCAGGTATTCACTTGGAATTTGAATTTGCGCTCATCTATCTTCGTTTTTGTGTAATCCAGTGGGTTGAAAGTACCGTTATTAATGGCAAGCCGCATTTCTGCATGTAGGTCCCTTGCCTCGTTAATATCCTTCAGAACTCTCCCTTGTTTGCTCCTGGCAAACCGGTAGTGCTTCCCCTTGAAATATATAGAAACGTACATCGAAACAGTCCCGCAGTTCGGACACACATCCTCATTACGGGCACGCCCACAGCCTCTTTTTGCACAGCGAATTGAACCAGACATGACATAACCCCCAAATTTTTGATGTGAATCGTAGTTTATGTTTTTCTCAGGGGTTATTGTCAAGTTTTTTATCATAAGCTATAACGACTCCCTCAGATCTCCACCTCGGCAGGGATTTTGACTTCACATAATTCCCTTTGTTTTTTGGTAAGCATACAGGTACTCACCCTGCTGCATCTATCACATTTGCCCGGGATAATGCGCTCCTGAATGATTGTTTTTATAACTTGGACTTCAGCCAATTCTTTCGGCAACGATCCGTCAAATTCCCTAATCCTGTCCCGAAATATTTCCTGCTCAGAATTTGAGAGTTTTTCCAACCAAGATCGGATGGTAACACGCTCTGCGGATTTTTCTTCATCTACAAGGGGTCTGACAAGGCCCTGTTCAATAAGAGGTCTAATAGCAGCTTCGTTTGAGGTAATGATTTTATCCCCAGCGTTATATTTGGATCTCTTCGTTTTGATCGGCTTAAGTGCGAGATAAATCATTAAAAATCCTCCGTGTCAACGAATGTCATGTTCTCATTTTCAACTGTCGAAACCATGGATTGTGGTTCCTGTGGCTTTTCAGAAAATGCAGAGGATGAGGAACCAGAATAAATGCTTTCACAGAGGCATGTTTCAGTCATTTCGGGATTCTGGTTTTGTGGTTCCCTGTATATATCTGGGAACCTGGGAACGAGAATATATTTAAATGGATCCCCCTTCCCTCCATGACCCTCTCGTGCTACCCTCCCATCGACAACAAGAGACCGAAGAGCTTTCTTTCTTACACTCCGGCGCCCTTCAACCTCGCTGTCTATCACCGCCTCGGTGACCGATCCGGCTTTATTTAAGAGGTACTCTGTCAGAACTTCCTTCACCCTACAGATTTCAGTTTCTTCCTTGCTATCTCCCAGCGTAACTGTCCTGGTTCCTTTATCGAAGACCAAAACTGCCTCGGACAGGTCCTCTCCGTAACGCTGTATGCTCTCGATGGTTCTGTAATCTCTCGAACGCTTCAGAGTGATAAGCGTATCCACGCTGCTGAAGATTCCGATGGACCCAAGGAGACCATCGCCACCATTCCCTTCCGCTTTTGTATTGTGGTGTAGACAAGCGACATGAATGCCGCTCTCTCTGGCAAGCATAAGAAGAGGTTCGAGTTTCGCCGTTGTCTCAGAATAATCTTTTATATCCTTAACTTTTGTAAAACGAAAGAGAGGATCAATGATTAAGAGGACAGGTTTTTCCTCCTGTATTGCTTTTGTAATTTTATAAATCGCATCTCCTGGCACACGTCCTGAAAAAATGAGAATGGGCTCTTCGCCGGTCGCTCCCATATCCTTGAAGTGTCTTCTAACTTCATCCCTTTTGTCTTCAAGGGCAAGATAAATTACAGGACCTTCCTGTGTGGATCTTCCGAGGAAATCCTCACCGCGAGCTACACAAAGTGCGAGGTAACGGGCAAGGGTGCTTTTACCAACCTTTGGCTTTGCTGCAATGATAGAAAACCCACCTGAAGGAAGAAGGCCTTCCACTAACCACGTGATGGCCTCTTCGGGTTCTTTAAGGAGATCACCGAGACGGGTTAAAGGCAACATATCTCTTTCAAGTGGCGTGTCTATTTTGGATACAGGCTTCTCTGCCGCATCAATACAGCACCGCACAGCATCAAGCCCTTCCAAATTGTGAAGGTCATTGAAGTCGGTTGGCTTCGTAGTCATGTCCTTGAATTTTGGAACAGAAAGGAATGAACCAGTTCTACGTGCTGCCTCTGTTGCTTTGGTCAATCCGGGGTTTTTTTCTGTCCATTGGTCATTATCAGCTGCAATTATGATCTTCATTTCAGGATACTTTGAAAGGATATTTTGTACCACGGATAGAAGGTTCCCGGCATCGAAGGCAACTACAACTGCATGGCCAGTGGCTTGGTGAATACTTGCTCCGGTTGCATAACCTTCGCAGATGATAATGGTTTGGTCTTTGCTCCTCCCGATCTTAAAAAAATGCCCAGCCTTGTTAGTGCCTGTTTTAAATTTCTTAGACCCGTCCGGTGCTATAAACTGTAAACCATGGAGTCTTCCTGCCATATCTTGAACAGGGATGATCAAACTCTCGTTGAATATTTTCAGCCCGTAGGAGTTAACGCCTTTAGCCTGGAGGTAAGTCATATCATTAGTTGCGTCTTTAGATTTCTTCCACGTTTCAGAACACCATGACTGGCATTCAGCATGTACCCGTTCTTGCTCCTCTTTGCGCTGCTTGCGTATCAGCTCCACCCGTGCTTCGTAATGACTCTTTTCTTCAAGGCTAAGGCTTTGGAATTCCCTACTGCACCATGTTTCTGATATGCCACGCTTCCAACATCCGAATGCACCTGTCGCCGGGGTGCCGTCGTGGAGGACATACCATCCATTTTTACTATGGGGACTATCGTCGGATACATGGAACCGGTAAAGCGTTCCATCTGCTCTGATCTCTACCGGTGGTTCGAGACCAGCATTGCGAATGGCTATCTGAAATGCTTCTGTATGATTCATCCTATTTACTCCTTTCGGCTACCAACAAAAAAGGCCGAAGATACTCACCCACAATGGGTTTTCTCTTCGGCCTTTGGTGTTTACCAGTGGTGCCGATATTAATTTAAAAAACTACTTATATTTTTATTAGCATATTCAAAAGGAGGTTGTCAAGGATATTTTGACTTAATATAGCAGTATTCCTAATAAGTATTATGCAGACCCACTAATGTCTGTGCAAAATGAGATTGCTTTTTGGTTATGCCCTCGGGAAGGGATTCATCAAATTTTCCCGACGGGGTTCTCGCAGGGGAACCCGGTTTCATCTGTTTCAACAATTCCCCTAATTTTGCCTCTGCATACAAAAGAGCCTCTCCCATGCGTTGACTATCTTCATATGTCGGTTATGGTTTGTGCAGGTTTATTCTGAAGCTAATGGGAAGGATTGAATAGCTCTGACTCTCAAACCTTTTTGACTTGATATATATAATCTGGTTCTATTGTGCCATATTGCACTATGATGTTAACATTATTCATGGACATATTTAATTATTCTAAAGAAATTTTCTGCACAGCAATGAAATTCATTCATTATCCTATATCAATAATATTAATTGCAGGGATAGTTTGTGAAACTGAGCTTTTTATTCATCAGGAGATTCAGCAAGGACCTCAACCTCATACTCATCAAACTTATCCAACGAATCAAAACATTTTTACTAAACAAGTTGAAAGCACAGCGACAAGCTCAGCAACTAATTCTTTCCTTTAAAAGGCTATAAGTTTTTATCCTCCTAAATTCATCACCCATACGTCTTCAGTGATAATGAGACTCTCTGGGAACAGAAGGTATGAGTAGAGGGGCTATGAATCAATGCTTCTTCCTCTAAACGGATTCAATAAACTTGGGTGTTGACAAAACCTACGATGCTGTAAAACTGACAATGGATGAGAAATGAAGAATTTCAGTTGAAGTATTGTTAACGTTGGCCTTAACAAGCGCATGAAACCATTAAATCGCTCTCATTCCGATTCCGTATGCAAACATCTTATTCTCGTCCGTATACCAATCTCCTGTGTGCGTTATCTCAATTGTCTTGGTCTTTGGAGCCATATTAGCAGCTGCTAATTTCAACTCGACTCTATAAACACCAGGAGGAATTAAATGACTTAATGTATTAGGAGCAATTTCAAGGTCGAATTCCAATATTGTTTTTCCTGCTGCTACATTGGATAGATTGATACCAAACGATACACGTTTGTTCGGATCAAGGATATGCCCTAAGTCACAATGCCTGCCCATTTCAGGCGAAATACCATCTGCAAAAATATCAGGCCCAAGAGGAGATGGTTGTGAATGAGACCACCGAAGATTCATAGGAAGAAATGATTTATCTTCTACAAACGTACCATTTGCATGGCGACGAAACAATTTAGCTACAAAAACCTGTACCTTCTCAGCCCGTTGATTTCCAATATTTTCTATCCATAAACGTAAATAGTAACAATCAGAACTATCAAGAACTCTACCAGTATTCTTGTCGTAGAGAGTCATAACTGTCTTATGACAATCTGGAGCAGTAAGTCTTATCCTTGCTTGAAGTTCAGGTCGGCGCCATATCCTAACAATTTCCTCTTTGAATAATGCTACGATAACAGCAAATAAAGCAGCTATTGAGCCTGTCCAAATCGCTGCATCACTATAATTCAATGTTATGGCCTCTTATTCGACTTCCTAATTCTACTAAGGAACTATAACCCCTATTTGAAGGGTCTTAGACACTTAAATCTACCAGGACTCACAGTTAATATATGTTTAATTTCTGAAAAGACATATTTCCTTTAACTGGCATCTGATCACTGAAATATATCTCCCAAAACAATGATACCTTTTTCTCTTCGACTACATCCCAAATATTATGATCAAACTCATATTCTAAGATTGTCCTTCCATCGGGCCAAATCAGTTCGATTGTGTCACCAGGATATAACTTTGTTTCGTAACTATACCAATATTCCCTATATTCTATTTTATCTATTTTGGTTAACTTTCCTTTGTTTAATACTATTCCTGAAAAATTAGAAATTTTTATGAATTCAGGCCATAGTAACTTCAACTTAAAACCTTTTTTTGTAGGCGGGGAATTTAAATGAATTGCAAACATTAAGGAATATCTATGTAAATATCGGTCTATCGAGATCCTTTTATAGCTGACAGAAACATCCACATTCGTACTTGGCGTAATAATCGTATTTTCTTTGGATATACTATCTTTTATGGCTAATAAAAGCTCTTTAGATAAAGAACTGATCCCTTTTTCTGTTGTTCCCGCCAGACGTCCTGCTAAAGTTGGAGAGTATTTTATAATGTCATTTCTCTTTATATTGTGCCAGACGGGTAAAATTACTTTCTCCCCCCCGATTTCTTTTTGAATAAGACCATCGAGCTCTTTTTTTGGCCAATCCTTCATGAAAAAGGAAGGACTTAGAATGACAATACCGTATTTGGATTTAGATAGGCCCTCATCTATTTTTTGTAGCAAGCTGTCCCCGATTCTTAAAACATATTTGTCGTACCATACTTTTAGTCCTCTTTTTACTAATTCATTGGCAAGAGGCTCAACAACAGTCTTCTTATCCTCACTGGCATGACAAATGAAAACATCCCACTCCAACATCAAACCTTCTGGGACTAAAGGAATTTCGCTTTTGAGTTCATTTCTTAGCTGTTCTACAGCCATTTTAACTATAGTTTTCATTTCCTTGACCAATAGACGAGCTTTATTTTCATCAATATTGAGTTGCAGTCTCTGCAACTTAAAAGAAAAGTCTGCTCCATAAGAGAAGAGATTAAAATTAAGTAAAGGCTTTACTTCTACTGCCCATCTAAGACGGCTTTCTTTATCCGGGAATCCGTCTTCAAGTTCTGCCTTGCTAAGCAACTCTTGTAGCTTTTCTAATGTTCTCCTTTTGTCCATAATAATGTTAGTTCAAATAAGCCTTAACGAGTTATCCTACCCTTGGGATATTATTAGATTACTATCTCCTATATGTTTTGTCTATTTCTGAATAAAATCTACAGCATTTTTACAATTTTGGGAAGGGAGACTTCAGGAAGGTAAATGAGAAACTAAAAGAACGTCATTAAAAGTCTTGTTATAGATGATATACCGCACATTGATGCTTCCTGTAAGGCTCAAAATTGGCCGGTTAGTCAGGTCTAAGCAATTAATCATGATTGCCCTCATTATGCTCGCTATCAACCGCAGGCGGTTTATTAGGATATCTCTCAGATCAATGTCACCCGGGATTGGAAAAGGGTGTCCATAAAACCCTCTTAAAATTTCTGAGCGGGATTGCTTGGTAAACGGGGATTTGCTATCTGACTATTAGCTGTCCGAGAAACACATGTTTTATGGACACTGATAACCCCCGGGAGTGCAAGCCGTTGCATAGGCCGAAAATTATGCGTGTTTTTTTAGAAATTAATGCAAGCCTACGCCTTTGCGCAACTGCATTTCTCTTTCGTAAATGATATAATTTTGTTTAAAACTGTGGCTTGAGTACAAAGATGGAGAAAGCAAGTAATAATAAGCCCCATTATCTTAATCACCGCACCCGACTACGCAATCGTTTTTTGGAACAGGGCATTAACGGATTGCAGCCTTATGAGATTATCGAGCTGTTCCTAACGTTCGTTATGCCTCATCAGGATGTAAAAGAAGAAGCAAAAGAAATCATAAAAAGATTTGGTTCTGTTAAAGGTTTTTTCCATGCTGAACCTCAGGAACTGAGAAAGATTAAATTAGTAAAAGACAAGGCTATTACACTCATTCAGTTCATAAAAGAGATTTCATCTCTTTACCAGCGACAGCTTGCTGAAGATATTCCATTGTCTCAGTCTAAAGAGGCACTTATCCAGTATTCGATTAATAAATTAGGCTATCTAAACGAGGAGGAATTCTGGCTTATCTCACTTGATAGTAAGTACTCAATCATAAAAGAAGATCTTATCTCAAAAGGGCTATCAGATAAAGCCCCTATTTACCCGAGAAAAATCATTGAGACAGCTATGAAGAATAAGGCTCATGCAATCTTGCTGCTTCACAATCACCCAAATGGTAATCCTCAGGCATCAGAACAGGACATTATAATTACTCAAAGTATTGAAATCCCTTCCAGAGTCCTGAACATGTCCATCTTTGACCATATCATCGTAGCGCATAACCAATATTTCAGCTTCAAAGAAAATAAACTTTTATGAAAACAGCGCAAGAACAAATATTGGATGTTTTCCCCAATTTGAATAGTCCCCAGAAGAAGGCTATTTTTGAAACCGATGGCCCGACATTAATCATTGCGGGTCCTGGTACAGGCAAGACATACACCCTGGTTCTCCGTGCCCTATATCTTTCGCTATCAGGAAAAGCGGCTCCATCTGAGATCGTTTTAACTACATTTACTGAAAAATCTGCCTTTGAATTAAGGGACCGTCTCAGTCAATCTTCTAAAATTCTGGGAGCCAGACTCAATCTGCATGAGCTTATTACAGGAACTATTCATAGCATTTGCGATACTTTTATATCTCAAAATATCAAGCACACACCCCTCAAGAAAAATTATATTGTTCTGGATGAACTTACTGGAGCTCTTTTTGTGAATGAACATTTTGACAAGATAGTAATGCCCTTCAAGCTTGACGACAGATATTTCGGGCGCTGGAAAAGTAAATGGGATACTATTGCACGCATAAGAACATATTTCGATAAATTGACCGAAGAGATTATCGAGCCAAAAGAACTTATCAAGAGCAAGGATGATTTTCTGCAGATGCTTGGAGAGTCCTATACGATTTACCGTCAGAATTTATTTGATAATAATAAGGTTGATTTTGCATTCCAGCAGCGGCTGTTCTATAACCTCCTGACTAATAAATTCATTAACCAGAAGATCACCTCCCAAATCAAATATCTGCTCATTGACGAATATCAGGATACCAATTATATACAGGAGCAGATAGCATTAAAGCTTGTTAAATCTCATAACAATATTTGTGTGGTGGGAGATGAAGACCAGTCATTATACCGTTTCAGAGGGTCTACCGTTAGGAATATCCTTGAATACCCTAAGCATTTTAAGAAATGCAAGATCATTAAACTGCTCGAAAATTATCGCTCCCATAAAACAATTATAGACACATATAATAAATTCATAAATTCTGTTGACTGGTCTAATCAGGATGGTAAGAACCAGTTCAGATATCCCGATAAAGAGGTTATTCCTTCCTCTCAGACCATCTCCCCAAAATATCCTGCAGTATTCAGTATCTGGGCAAACAACCCGAAAGATGAGGCTGAGCGATTCGCTGATTTAGTGGAATATCTTAAAAAGAATAAAGTCATCGAAGACTACAGCGATGTTGCTCTCTTACTAAAAAGCGTTAAGCTCGAAGAGTATAGCGGGCATTTTATCGAGGCAATGAAAAAAAGGAACATCAGGGCTTTTTGTCCAAGAGCACGCGCCTATTTTGAGAATGAAGAAGTAAAGATAACTGTTGCATGCTATGCCCTGATGTTGGGGTTTCTGGGAGCAGACCTTGATGACTTTGAGCATCGAGAAGTCATTGAAGAAGGGATAAGAATGCTGGGGCCATATCAAGCCACGGCCTTGACAGCATACCTCAAAAGGATGTCCGAAAAAATAAATAAACTGAAAGGGAATGAAACACTCGATGAAAACGTTTCAGACTTCCTCTACCAGTTATTTGCCTACAAGCCTTTTTCCGAATTTCTCAAAGAGGAGAACAAGGCGAGAAATCTTTCAATCTTTTCATCTTTGTTAAGCGCTTTTCAGACATATTATCACATCCCTGTTATCTCTGCGAAAAATAAGATTGCCTTGAAATACCGGTTCTTTAACAGTTTTATCAATCTTTTGTTAAACACAGGACAAAATGAATATGAGGATGAAAATAACCCTATTCCAAAGGGGTATGTGCAGATAATGACAATCCATCAGTCAAAAGGGCTTGAGTTTCCTGTTGTTGTCGTGGGGACACTGGATAAGAAGTATAGTGTCCAAAAAGATATAGACAGAAGGCTTGGTGCTTTTTATCGAAGACCTGCATTTGAACCGGAGCACCGTATTACAAAGTTTGATTGGGCAAGGTGTTATTATGTTGCTTTTTCAAGACCGCAGAAGGTGTTGGTACTATCAACCTCAACCGAACCAAAGGAAATTTTTCGCTCAATATGGGAGGGCCTTGACCAATGGCCCTATGTGAAGAAGGATACCCTGAAGGCACAGAAATTTAGGTCAAAGTCTCCCTTTATTCCTAAAAAAACACTGTCTCTTACCTCACATATCAATGTTTATGAGACATGTCCCCGTCAGTACCAGTTCTACAAGGAACTTGATTTCACTCCAAGCAGAACCGGTCAGGTTCTGTTCGGCACCCTTGTTCATCAGACGATTGAAGATATTCACAGGGCTATCCTGGATGGTGATTCCATGTCTGAAAAAATCATTGCTAACAATTTTGAGAATAATTATAAAGGGCTTCTTGCAAACGGCTTCAGGCCAATCGGCATTAAGCAGAAAGAAGAAGCCTTGAAGCATATAATAACCTACTTCAAAAACAACAAGGATATCTTTAAAAGGGTAATCGAAACAGAAGTGGATGTTTCAGTTGAAAAAGACAACTACATCATCAGCGGGAAGGTTGACTTGTTACTCGGTAAAGACCAGAAACTGGAGGTGCTCGATTTCAAATCCCAACCGAGACCGGATGCTAAAGACCCGATGATTGAAAGGTATAGAAAACAGCTAAGTCTATATGCTTATATATTAAAAGAGAGGCACAATAAAGAGCCTGAGAGGCTATACATTTACTGGACTTCAGAGGAACTCCGCAAGAATGCCTTGATGGAGATAGAATATGATGATAAACTGGTAGAGGAAGCAGGCAGGCATTTCGATGATGTCGCTAATTGCATAATTAATCAGGACTTTACGATAAAACAAATGCCTGACAAAACAAAGACATGCAAGGAATGCGATATCAGATTCTATTGTTATAAAGGAGGCTGAGATATGGGAACTAAACAGATGACTATAGACAGGGATGAGCTTTACAGTCTCATCAAAAAAGCGGTAAGGGAAGTCATTCATGAGGAGTCTTTTGACTTATTTTTGAAAAATATCTCTCCCATTTCTGAAGAAGAAATGAGTGATATTCAAAAACTTCATGGTAAACCTTCCCTAAAGAAAGATGTTGGTTACTCCGAGACTGTCAAGATATGATCTGGAGAATAGATTATTCAAAGGATGCGCACAAATTCATTCAGAAGAACAAGATTGGGAACGACGTATCCGGTGAGCTGAAGAAGTTCCTTCTGCGGCTGAAGGGTGTTGATGTAAACATTAATCTGAAAAAGCTTGCTGGAGATTGGGAGGGGTATTACAGGCTGCGGAAAGGGGACATAAGGATTATTTTTGCAATAGATAAGCATGAAAAGGCTTTGTATGTTGAAAAGGTAGATTTGAGAGGGAAAGTTTACAAATAGCATATGGCAAAGATTGACATCAAGAAAACAGAACTCATATGGAAGGGGAAGTATGATGACGAAGGAAGGCTTGTGCCTGTTGACAAGCCCGGGCCTTATCCTTTTCAGATTGTTGAAGTAATAAACGAACCTCGCATAGGCCATCAAGAAGAACTGAAAACAGGTTCGCTTTTTGACACCTGGAAAGGTGATGAAGGCAGCACCTTCGAAGAAGGATGGAAGAATAAACTCATCTGGGGTGACAACAAATTCGTAATGTCCTCACTCCTTGAGAAATTTGCAGGCAAAATCGACCTTATCTACATAGACCCACCCTTTGCAACCGGCGCTGATTTCAGGATGGATATTGAAATTGGCGAGAAGGGTGAAGAAATTTTTAAGGAACATTCTATCATTGAAGAAAAAGCCTATAGGGATACATGGGGAGAAGGAATAGACTCATATTTAAATATGATTTATGACAGATTTTTATTGATGAAAGACTTATTAAGTGGAAAAGGGACTATTTACGTTCATGTTGACCACCATGTGGGGCAATACATCAAAATTATAATGGATGAAGTATTCGGAGCAGACAATTTCTTAAATGAAATTATTTGGAATTATACAAGCAGAACACAAAGACATTTAAAAACTTTCAGTAGTAAACATGATAATATTTTCCTGTATCGTAAGAATCCAAATATTGATTTTACATTCAACGTAATTTTTGATCCTTATTCTAACGATTATATTGAGGAACATTTTAAACATATTGACGAGAATGGAAGAAGATACTGTTTATCAGATGGTGGTAGAGGAAAACCACGTTACCGTCGTTATCTTGATGAGGAACCTGGTAAGGCTATTTCTGATGTATGGGATATAAAACATATTCATAATTGGTCCATTGAATACTCAACTATAAATTACTCCACTCAAAAACCAGAAGCTCTGCTTGATCGTATAATTAAAGCCTCCTCTAACGAAGGCGATCTGGTTGCCGACTTCTTCTGTGGTTCCGGCACTACGTTGGCTGTAGCAGAAAAGCTCAATCGCCGGTGGATTGGTGTTGACCTTGGAAGGTTTGCTATTCACACAACGAGAAAGCGTCTGCTGGAGATTGAGAACAGCAAGGATTTGTTAAATGAGGGGAAGAAATACGGCAAGAAAGCCAGGCCTTTTGAGATTCTGAACCTTGGCAAATATGAGCGGCAGTTCTGGCAGGTGAGCGCCTTTGGCCGGAAAGATGAAAAGAAGGCGCTTTTTGAATACCTTGCTTTTATTCTAAAACTCTATGGCGCAGAGCCGATTTCCGGATCAACACATATTCACGGCAAAAAAGGAAATGCGCTTGTTTACATCGGTGCTGTGGATTCTCCTGTGACTATTCAGGAGGTTCAAGACGCATTGAACGACACAAAAGCTTTCGGACTGAAAGAGCTGCATGTGCTCGGCTGGGAATGGGAGATGGGGCTAAATGATGCGATACAGGAGGTTGTGAAACAACTCGGACTCCGTTTGAAACTGCGCATCATCCCGATGGATGTGCTTGACCCGCAGGCTGTGGCAAAAGGAGATATCCGATTCTTTGAACTTGCCTATTTCAATGCTGATATTGAAACTAAGGGGAAAACAGTAAAAGTAAACCTGGATAACTTTGTCATCCCGCATACAGATCTAATCCCCCCGGAGGTTAAAAACTCAATCAAAAATTGGAAGGATTGGATTGACTACTGGGCTGTAGATTTCGATTTTCAAAATGACACCTTCAACAATGGCTGGACATCTTACCGGACTAAATCTAACAGAAAACTGAAACTTTCTGCCGATCACACATATGAGAAGGCTGGAAACTACAAAATATTCATCAAGATCATAGACATCTTTGGAATAGACACCTCGCAGATATTTGAAGTTAAGGTGAAATAATATCATGCCCGAAACATGGGTTCAGTACAATAAAGAACTTCCCTATGTTGAAGACCGGCAGCCCTGGGAAATTCCCACCTGTTATTTGAGAAAAACCGCGCCGAATGAATATGAAGTTGTCAAAGGCCGTAGGCCAAGCAGAATGTTGCTGGTTAACAACCTGCGTACAGATGTTGACAGGTGGCGTGAAGAAGGTTATACGGGGGCTACAGAGACTTCTAAGGAGCTGCTTGCCTACTGGTTTGAACAGTCGCATCTGCCTGTTTTTGGGACAGAGCCGTTTAATTTCTATTTCTGCCAGCGTGAAGCAATCGAAACTATTATCTATTTACACGAAGTCAGGAAATATCAGGACATTGAGCCGCTTATTGAAGAATATCACGAAAAGTATGAAGGAAACCTTTTCTCATCCGAAATAGAAATAACACAGGATCTGGAAGGAAAAAGGAAAGTCAAACGCTATTTTCCTGAACTCGACCAGATAGGCGAGCAGGAACTTCCTGAAAAGAACCTTCTTCGCTATGCAATAAAGATGGCAACCGGTTCCGGAAAGACATTTGTGATGGCTTTTGTCGTTGTCTGGAGCTATTTTAATAGGTTAAGAGAAAAAAAAAACAGTTACGCGGACAACTTTCTTATAATTGCACCAAATGTGATCGTCTACGAAAGGCTGGCAAAGGATTTTTCCGACAATAAAATCTTCCTGGAGTATCCGTTTATCCCTGATGCATGGAAGCCTCTTTGGAAGCCGAACATCAAGCTCAGGGGAGACGAGTCTCCTCTGGGAACATCTGCAAATGTTATCGTAAATAACATTCACCAGTTATACGAGTCACGAGCTAAAGAATGGGAACCCGATACAATTATTGAAGCCATTCTTGGGCGCAAACCGCAGAAAGATCCAACAAAATCACCTCAGACGTTACTGGAGAGAATTAAAGAACTGGACAACCTTCTCATCTTAAATGACGAAGCCCACCATGTCCACGATGATGAGTTGAAATGGAATGAAAGTCTCTTATCCATTCATAACAGCCTACCAAGAGGGTTAACACTGTGGCTGGATTTCTCTGCAACACCCAAGACGCCAAATGGAACATATTACCCATGGATAATTTGTGATTATCCACTGGCACAGGCAGTTGAAGACCGGATTGTAAAGGTGCCGCTTATAGTACACACGGTTGATAAGAAAGACCCGGAGAAGGTGACGAATGAAAATATTGTTGCCAAATATGGTGACTGGCTGACAGCCGCACTTGCCCGCTGGAAGGAACATTTTGATGCATATAAGAATGTAAACAAAAAACCGGTGCTGTTTATTATGGCTGAAAAGAACAACTATGCCGATAAAATCGCTGGAGCCATTGCAAGAAGAGGACGTAACTACGGTATCAACAGAGATGAAATTCTGATTATTCATACGGATAATACAGGAGAAGTGAAAAAAAGTGAGCTTGAGTCTTTGCGTGAAGAAGCCCGTGATGTAGATAGTCCTGAAAGCAAAATAAAGGTAATAGTTAGTGTCCTCATGCTGCGTGAGGGATGGGATGTACAGAATGTATCAATCGTTCTTGGATTACGGGCATATGAATCTCCGATTTTGCCGGAACAGACTATCGGCAGGGGATTGCGCCTTATGAGAGATATCAGTCCTGACAGGACCCAGACCCTTGAGGTTATAGGGAATAACAATTTTGAAAAGATTGTTAGAGAGCTGGAGAAAGAGGGTGTTGGTATAAATACAACTAAAACACCTCCTCCACTCCCCGTGACAATAGCTCCTGAAAAAGGTAGACTCCAATATGATATTGTCATCCCCTCAACGGATTTCTCTTACATCCGTCTTTATAAAAAAATCGTTGAACTCGATCCATTGAGATTCCCATCTCTTTTCAGTACCGACAAACTATCCGAAGACAGGAAGGTTCTCTTAAAAATGGAGATGATGAACCTTGGGGTTGAAGTCCATCAGGCAGAGATTAAGGCAGAATATCTTGAATTGGGACAGGATTTGATTGCTCATATTACGAATGAAGTGATGAAAAAAGCTAAATTAACTGACTGTTTCAACATCCTCTACCCTAAAGTGGAATGTTTTATTATAGACCGCTGTTTTGAAAGCAAAGTACCCGACGTTGAAAATGAGGAATTGCGAAAGAAGCTTCGAGATCTCTCTATTCAAGAGATAATTTCCGATCTTCTTGCAACAGAGATAGGCAAGGCAACTGTTGAAAAAAAGAAAATTACTGTAAAAGGCAAGTCCCTGAAATTGTCGGAGGTTCCAAAATTCACATGGAGGAGAAAACATCTCAGGTGCAAGAAAACTGTCTTTAATTTTGTAGCAGTGTATAACGATTACGAAGCCGAGTTTGCACAGTTCCTGGATAAATGTGCTGACATAGAATCTTTTGCTGCTCTGGCAGATATTTTCAGAATAGATTATTTAACTTCAAAAGGTGCAATCCGTTATTATTTCCCTGATTTCGTGGCAGTCCAAAAGAAAGGACCTTCGAGAATCTACTGGATACTCGAAACCAAAGGCCGGGAATATCCGGAGCTTGAAAATAAAAATAAGGCTATCGAAAGATGGTGTACATCGGTCTCGAAACAAACCGGTAAACCATGGAAATATTCGATGGTGAAACAAGGTTTCTTTAACTCTATAAAGAATAAAGGCAAGTCTTTTGAGATAATTTTTCCAGCTAAAGAATCAAAATTAGTTTAATCGGAAAGCAATAACTGATTTGATACCAGAAAAAAAAGAATTGAACTGTACTATATCTTACTTTGCATTGACGTGACCAATACTGCAATTTTTACTAAAATCCGACAAAAAGACACGTGCTACATAAAAAAGAATGTTACGTGATAACACCCAATAAACCGGAAGAAGAAGTATGAAATGGTCGATCAATAATTGGATAGCCGTAGTGGCGCTTATCGTAGCCATATTGGGCGGTGTACCCGGTATCTTGAAAATCATCGAGTATTTCCGGCCTATTTCCTTGTCTGGGTCAATAAAGTTCTTTGTTAATACAAGCAGTGTGAATCCTCCCGAAGACGGTCTACTGATAGCCGTTACTCTTATCAACGAAGGCCGCAAGAATCTTGTCTGGAGAAAAATCGAGGGAACGTTACATGCAGGAGGAAAGAAGATTGACCTTATTACTAAGTTGATTCCCAATACTCTGGAGTTGCCAGGCAGCGTATCACCTCAACCCGACCTTTTGAATCAGCAGACAATACCACCTGGAACGCCGATTAATGCATACCTTCTGTTGACTGCCACGCACGGTTCTCTTACACCTCTTGAACCCATTCTAAACGGCAAAATAATCCTTCTATTTGAAATAGAATCAGGCAGGACTGTTGATATAGCACTGCCTATTCATGGTCATACCATCAACAAGGACAAGAACTTCCCATCGCATGGAGTTGCTTTTGAATAGACATATAAATGTAGACCATTAAAGCGAGCCCACATAACTATGTGATGCAGCCGATACATTACACTCTCTGCTGATCATCGCGTTCACTTTGAACAATAAACAATACTTTTTCGCTTTGACAATCCGTTTACTCTTCGGTAAACATCTCTATATTGTGAAATAACTCAAGTCTATGTTAACAATGGGAATTATAAAAAATATCTTATTTTGTTTTCAGTGATGTGATGTTCTCGATTCTATATGATTTGCCGCCACAAAGATTGCATACATAACAGATAAGCCACGCAACTGAAAGCCACATTGTTAGTGTATCTAATCCAGACTGCCCGGGACTGTGTCCAATAAGAGCATAATCAGGTCGTAGTCCGGGTCGTCCTCGTATTCCTCCAGGTACTCCAGCCTCTCTGAATTCAGGGCGTATCGGATTGCCTGGGCGATTGCCATAGGACTCTTTGGAAGAACATCAACTGGTACCAGCATGTCATCCAATTCCCTCTGTAGTTGCTTCAGGCTATACTCCTTCAGGTAATCCCTCACTTTATCCTCCAGTGACATCTTTAACCTCCTATTTTCTCTCCTGTCCACAAATCAGATGATAAATGGACAGTAAATTGTTATGCTGCAAAATCATATTTATCAAGCAATCCGTTCCTGAAATTCACAAGGGTTTTGTGGACAAGGGATCTCTTGAAACCCAAGGCTCGGGCAATCTCACGAATTGAGAGTGAAGGGGTTTTCCTGTGAAGGTCGATAATCTTAGCTATGTCTATGGGCGGGACTGCTTTTCTGCCGATCTTCTTACCTTTCCTCCGGGCATTTTCTAATCCAGCTTTCACCCTTTCACGTATTAGCTCCCTCTCAAACTCTGCCATCGCCCCTATAATGTGAAACATAAGCCTACCCTGTGCCGTGGTAAGGTCCAGGTTATCCTGATACGATATGAACCCTACATTAAGACTTGAAAGCTCATCAAGGGCAGTCACAAGCTGTTTTAGACTTCTTCCGAATCTGTCCAGCTTCCAAACGATGATAAGATCAATCTGCCTTTTCTTGGCTGCATCGAGAAGCCTGTCAAGTTCAGGACGGTGGTCTTTTGTCCCTGAAATCCCATTATCAACATATTCCCCGGTGAGAGTAAATCCTCTCTTTTGGCAGTATTCTCTGAGAGGTGCAAGCTGGAGTTCAGGATCTTGGCCTTTATCATGGGTAGAACAGCGGGCATATATTGCAGCTCTTACCTTTTCCATTTCCATTCTCCTTTTACATTCCCATTTAGTAATATTTATTACTAATAATAATAAATACACAAAGTCTTGTCAAGTGGTTCATGCATTATTTTTTCTTTCATTATTATTAAAATTAATGTAATATTGTAATTATTAAGGAGGGAATGTGGTTAAAGCCAAGGATACTATTAAAAGAGCAAGCTATTCTGTAAGACTTGATCCGGATCTTGTCCAGGAACTCAAGCATGTTGCGGTAGACGAAAGAAGACCTATCAGCACTCTGATTGAAGAAGGGATCAGGTTAATATTGAATAGGTACAAGAAGCAGCCGGAATGATCGTAATGTTGATTCTGCGTTATTTGGAGTAAAAAAAGATTATTCAAATGGGACTGTTACTCTATGTGCATAAAAACCCTCTGTAGATAGCTATTCCCAAATGTGCATAATACCTTATTATCTTCTCTACAGAGAAATCGTAAATCTCACAATAACGAACAGTGCACAAGAAACTAATATAGTGACAAAAGCAAAAGTTGATTTTGGACTCCCATAAAGGTGTAAAATTAACATTTAAGAAAACTACTTTTTTATAAAAATAAACGATGGCACTTATTATTAAAAGAAATGTTACTCCTTGTGACTCTGAGGAAGTTATAATCCCAATAATTAATAACCTAAAAGATAAAGGCTTTGTCCCATTAATTCTACAAGCAAAAAAAAATTACTTCGCAGTTTTTGGTGAAGATGTACCTTATAAACATATATCACACGATACCAGCTGGGACCCTTCGTCCGCCATGGGCGCGGGCGCGTGGTTTTTTTCTTTTAAAAGCAAACAAAAGATAAGAACACCTGTCATTGGGGATGTCTTTTACACCACAGGTAATAAAGGAATTATTTATATTTTAATTTTTAGAATTAATAAACCGGAAATATACTTACAACTTGAAATTGGTTATATTGGCGATGAAAAAGAAGTCGATTTTTTAACTAATTTTTCCAGTTTTGTAGAAGATTCTCTTAAGAAACAAGATAACGTAGTAGAATGGAGTAACTTTCAACAATTTAACGCTCAATTTGAAGAACTCAGAAAAGATGAGGATCAATTTATTATAGCCTCATCAATTTCCAGTAAAGATATTGAATTAGCAACGATTATAGAAAATCAAACAAAACGTGATATTGCATTTATAATAAAACGCTCAGGTGGAATACTTTTAGATGATCTTATAAAGAAATTTAACACACCAGAAGATACAAGAAAATCTATTGAGGAATTAACTAAAATTAATCTTTTCAAAAAAGAGTATGTTATCATTTGCCGTAAAACATCTAAACAAATCAGTCGAGTAGAGACAAGAGATGTAATAAATAAAATGGCTGAAATGAAAGTTCTTTGTCCTTGTGGCAATTCTATTTTAAATGAACGCATAGAGGAACTTTTTAGTCCCACCTCGGAGTTACATAAAATACTTGACAAAAGTTATTGGATGACAGCATTACTTGTTAAGACACTTCGACAGTTAGACATATCAAATGAATCCATACTTCTTAACTTAAGAGAGGGGACAGAAGAAATAGATGCGTTCGTAGATATAGAAGGGACTATTTTAATGTTTGAACTAACAGATAATGAGTTTTCCATGGGACATGCATATCCTTTTTCTGGGCGAATTGGGATATATAAACCTTCTTATGCGATTATAGTTTCTACAAAAGGCGTAGCACCAGAAGTTAAGAGTTACTTTGAAAAAGTGAAACCTGAAACAACAATCGTATATATAGATCATATTGATGAAACAAATTCGTCTCTAAAACAAATTATTTCGGAAATCCGCTCCAAACAAGCTGTAGAAATCCTTTCCTATTTCGATGATATACTCACGGTTCAAACAAAAGCAGCTAATATAATTTATCTGAAAGGTTGAGTTCAGTAAAATTCTCTTCCTGCCATTTATCAAATTCTTTTGCGTATTGATTTTCTGGTACCCGTCGAACATCACCATACTTTTCATTCATATATAAATCAAACCGTTCTAAAGCAAACTTTCTAAAACTGAGCATGATTCTCTCAAAAAATATGTGTCATTAAATTAAGATGTTTCCACCGTAGCAAAATTGTAGCAGAAAATTCCTCAAAATTCAGAAAATAAGGAAATGGACAGAAAATACAGAACAGCAATTTAGCTTTAAATATCAGTTAGATATGCCAGAACCGTTGCCAGAGGCCCCTTTACGAAAATGGCCCCTAAACCGCTCCCTCATTACGCTATTTATTAAGGATGTTCGCAACACCCCCCACTTACCATGCCTTCGATAAAAAGTAAAGCCCCAACGCAAGTAGCACGACTAACACCGCTAAACAGCATTTCCAGCGCCAGGTATTTTTCGGAATTATCCTGAAGATAAACAGAAGAATAGGTATTATTGCTATAAGAAAGTTTTTATTTCTTTCTGGCCAAGATAGAACTCTTATCGTTGGTGCAGATTCAGCTACATGGAATGCCCCTCCAGACTCGTATGTAAGTGTAAAGAACAACTTGTGTTCTCCTGGTGGTGCATCTTTTGAGAGATTGAATGCACACCAGAATGGTGCGTAGATCTTCTGATCTTCATTCGACTGGCGCTGTATCTCACCCGCGATTCTTAGCAACCCTTTCTCCTCTGGTCGTTCATAAGCCACTTGCTTAAAAAGAAAGTCCGGAGGTACATAAGTACCTGTGTTTTGGGCTTTATCTTCCTTTATACTAATATTTGAAAGATTCGGTACTGAAATTACCGAACCGGACAACCACGACTGTCCATACGTGATTTGTCCTATCCTGACCATTCCCTTCCCTATAATCTGATAGGGCACATGATAGAAGAGCTTTCTGGAACCAATGACCCCACTGCCTGTAAAGTAGAGTCCAACTCGAACTTCATCACCAGGAGCCAGCTTTCCCTTTTCCAACACCGGAATCATAGTTATGACAGCGTTGCCTCTTGTTTCGTCCTGCCCGGTCCCTATCTCACAGCAGCCATCGCTCCAGAGCCCGCAAAGCGTTATTGCAATTATAACGGCGGACAGGAATGCCAGATATCGAGTTTTGTTCTGCATTTCCTGGGGCTACCTCAAAAGATTATGACTTTCACCAAGGGCATATCTCCCTCCTACGTTGTTCATCAATCTGTCATTAATTTAAAGTAGTTTAGAGCTAATTTATTTTTTTTTACCGCAAGCGTCTTTATTAATGATTTTAGGAGGATTCTAATGGTGTGTCAATAAACATATGCATCTGCATATCTCACAACCAGTTGATAAATAAACAAATAAACCGCAGTTCATTATTATTTCGCAGCGAGATAATTATTGGCTTAATTATTTTCTGAGCACTGATAATTATTTTCGTGGATTTTAATATATAACATTGCATGAAGCTACATTGCCCTGAAGACAATAGTACAAGGAAGATACAAACGATATCCACAGTCCAAATTATCTAATGGGTAGTTTCGGAAGTATCACTGAAACTTTCAGGATCTATCTTGAAAGCCTCTGATCTCCCGGTACCATCAACAAAGAAGCAGTTTATCGGTGGGTTCCATCCTGTGTCTTCCATGTGCTCTGCAAATACATGCACCTTTGTCCCTCCTGCCAGTGGATTGCCTTCGTATCTGGCAGCCACTACACAGCCATTCTGAGAGACAGCAAACATATAAATTGGCAGCTCAAAAACCCTCGTCAATAAGGTCTGAAACTATCTCGATAA